>Ga0256840_1000062_pt1 | contig 85931 bp, 87 predicted proteins | sample 355202metaG_FD_185969 | JGI IMG/M metagenome (GOLD analysis project Ga0256840, IMG submission 185969) | Hydrothermal vent microbial communities from Mid Atlantic Ridge, Atlantic Ocean - 355-202 | ecosystem: Environmental > Aquatic > Marine > Hydrothermal vents | place: Atlantic Ocean: Mid... | reverse complement strand
CTGGACAACGACCTGCCTGGCCCTGATCACCGAGCCTCGCTGGAACCGCAGGAATTGGTAGCCATGGTGAAAGCAATCCGCAATCTGGAGCAGGCCTTGGGTGACGGAATCAAACAGCCGACGCCTTCAGAAGAAAAAAATCGGCCAATAGCACGGAAAAGCATTGTTGCCTGTCGGCAGATCAAACAGGGTGAACTGCTGACCGATGATAACCTGACCGTCAAACGCCCGGCAACGGGAATCAGTCCAATGAAGTGGGATCGCTTGATCGGCACCCCTGCAAGTAAGGATTTCCAGGCGGATGAGGTGATCTGCAGATGAAAAAAATCTGTGTTTTTACCGGCACTCGCGCCGACTACGGATTGCTTAAGCCCTTGATGGAGGAGATCGCGCAAGATCTGGAAATGAAACTCCAGCTACTGGTTTCTGGAATGCATCTCGCGGCTGATTTCGGCAATACTTATCGCCTTATTGAATCAGATGGCTTTGTCATCGATGAAAAAATTGAAACTCTTTCTGCTGCTGATAGTTCGGTCGGTACCTGCCAATCGATCAGTCGTGGTATCACTGGATATGCCGAAGCATTGACCCGCTTACAGCCTGAGCTTCTGGTTTTATTAGGAGATAGGTCTGAAGCTTTTGCGGCAGCCACTGCCGCTCTGATTTGTCAGATACCGATTGCCCATTTGCATGGAGGGGAAACAACTCAAGGGGCATATGATGAAGCCTTTCGCCACTCCATCAGCAAAATGAGTCATCTTCATTTTGTTGCGACAAAAAATTATCGACAACGGGTCATTCAATTGGGAGAGCGGCCAGACAATGTTTACAACGTTGGTGCCATCGGTCTTGACTATCTTGAAAGGGAAACATTTATTGAACGTGATGAACTTGAAACCTCACTCAACTTTAGTTTCGGCAAACAAAGTGCCTTGGTCACCTTTCATCCGGTCACTCTGGAACAGGGTTCGGCAGCAGAGCAGTTGGCTCAGCTCTTGGCTGCACTCAGCTATTTTGACGAGCTACAGATCATCTTCACCAAAGCCAATGCCGACCCTGAAGGGCGAACCATCAACCAAATGGTTGAGCAATATGTTGCCACCCATCCACAAAAGACAATTGCTTTTACCTCCATGGGGCACCTGCGTTATTTAAGTTGCATGCGTATTGTCGATCTGGTCATAGGGAACAGCAGCAGCGGCATTCTGGAGGCACCAAGCTTTGGGGTTCCGACTGTCAATATTGGTGATCGCCAAAAAGGAAGAATAAAAACTGCGAGTATTATTGACTGCGAACCGGAACAGTCCGCCATTGTTTCTGCCTGCCACAAGGCCTTGTCTCCTCAGTTTAAGACTGTGGCTCAGAAGGTCGATAATCCCTACAGACAAGAAGGAACTGCCCGGCGGATTAAAGAGATCATCAAAAATGCAGAGAATATCAATCTGAAGAAAATCTTTTACGACCTGCCTACCAACAGCTTTGAGAGACAATAATGAGAAACAGTAAAAAAATCAGTATTTCTCCACAGGCAACGATTAAAGAAGCAATCGAAACCATCGATAAAGGAGTGATGCAAATCGCTTTGGTGGTTGAAAACGACCGCTTGATTGGAACCATCACTGACGGCGATATCAGGCGTGGGTTTCTGAATGGACGTAGTCTGGCCGACAAAATCGAAGGTCTCTACAATACAGCACCGTTCACCGGGGCTCTTGGACAAACGAGCGAAGATCTGGTTCAGCTGGCTCTAGCTCGCGGGATCAAGCAACTTCCAATTCTCGATGATGATGGAAAGCTGGTCGGCATCGAATATATCGATGATTACCTGCGTGGACCGGAGAAACCGAACGCTATCGTTTTGATGGCCGGGGGTCTGGGAACTCGCCTGCGACCACTGACAGCAGAGATGCCAAAACCGATGTTAACTGTAGGGTCTAAACCAATTCTGGAGACTATTCTTGAGAGCTTTTCCCACTATGGCTTTCGCAATTTCTACCTCAGCGTCAACTACAAAGCAGACAAAATCCGCAACTATTTCAAAGATGGTGGCCAGTACGGCGTCAACATTAACTACCTTACCGAAACCACCAAGCTGGGAACAGCTGGAGCTCTCAGTCTGCTGCCGAACAACATTAAAGATCCGATCATCATTATGAATGGTGATCTGTTGACCAACGTCAACTTCGAGAGATTATTGAACTACCATTTGCTGGCAAAGGCCGAAGCGACAATGTGTATCAGGGAATATAAGCTGCAGATTCCTTATGGGGTTGTTAAGACAGAAGGGGCAACAATTCAAGAGATCATTGAAAAGCCGACGCAGAACTTTTTTGTCAACGCCGGCATTTATGTGCTGAGTCCAAGTGCTCTAAAACTGATCCCGGAAAACAGTTTTTTCGACATGCCACAGCTATTTCAGAATCTTATCGATGAAAAACGCAAGGCCTGTTCTTTCCCGATTACTGATTACTGGATGGACATCGGTCAACCAAACGATTTCAAACAGGCGAACTCAGAATACGACGAGATATTTGATGTTTGATGGGAAACGCATTCTGGCTATCATCCCAGCCCGCGGTGGGAGCAAAGGGTTACCGGGGAAAAACATTCGCCCACTAGGTGAAAAGCCATTAATCTGCTGGAGTATTGAGGCAGCGAATCAAAGTCAATATATCGATTCGGTGACGGTTAATACAGACTCTCCTGAGATTGCAGACATTTCCCAAAAGGTCGGAGCACGAATACCATTTTTACGCCCTGAAACGTTGGCGACAGATACCGCCAGCAGCCATGACGTGATCATCCACACGATTGACTGGTATGAGCGCCATGGAGAATACTATGACCTGCTACTACTACTGCAACCAACCTCACCTTTGAGAACAAGTCGAGACATTGACCAGGCAATTGAACTTTTTTTTCAACAAGAGACACAGGCAATTGTCTCCGTGTGCCTCTGTGATCACCATCCCTGGTGGACAAACAGCCTTCCAGACGACAGTAATATGCGCGATTTTTTGCGGCCGGAGGTTCTGAAAACCAACCGTCAGGGACTACCACCACACTATCGTTTAAACGGAGCAATCTATCTGGCCGATATCGATTTTCTCCGCAGCAACGGATCATTCTTCGGAGCTAAAACATTTGCTTTGAAAATGGCCAAAGAACATTCCATTGATATTGATGATATTATCGATTTTCAACTGGCCGAGGTACTTCTCGATTCTTCCAGAAAAACAGTCTGATCAAGATCTCGTTTTTTTAAGATCTTCTCTTTTGTTCAATTCATCCAGCAAAGAAATGGCAGATGAGTTAGAGCTATCCTGCTGTAAAACAGTTTCAAACATCAGCCTTGCACCATCTTCAAGGTCGATCTCCAGATAATGTCTTCCGAGCTTGATCATCACCGCCTGATCATCAGGAACCAGTTCCAGATAGTCTGCATATAAATCAAGTGATGTCTTTTTTTCACCGAGCAACCACAACAGATCGGCATAGTATGGCAAATAAGCTACGGAAATCCCTGCCAAACATTCAGCGATAACGAGTGCGTTTTCATAATCGTTCTTTTGTAGAGACAAGCGAAAAAGCCTTTTCAGTGCTTCTTCGAGAATTGATATATCCCGTTCTTCTTCCGGGATATCAATTATTTTTTGATATTCAGACAAAGCAACATCAACATTATTGTCTAACTCTGCCAAATAACCACTGCCCAGACAAACCAGAGATAATGCCTCAAATCCCTCCCGCTGACCAAGACTGTTAACCAGATGCCGCAGGGTCTCGATTTGTCTCTGCTTGTACATGACTTGCATTTTTCCGCGAACCTGTCCCAACTTTGACCAATCACGGGCGCGTTGTAAATGTGCTGTCTCCTGGTTTGTTAATACCCTGGCAAACTCTTGTTCCAACTCAATAAACTGCGGAGAAAACTCTTCCGGAATTGAGCACTGAGGATGTGTATTTCCCCAGACAATAGCCCGACCAGGTTGGTCATCTTGCTTCCATTGCTCGATTAGTTTATTAAAGTTGGGACAATCCTGCTCCTCTTCCAGCCGGCTTCGCAACCGCTCTGCAGCACGACCAACCATCGTAAACAACCTTTCGGCAGTATCGCGATAAGCCTCATAATAAATCCGTCCCAATCGTTCTGCATCATCTTCATCCCAAGTACGACCCTGATCTCCTTGGGTCATTTTAAGAAAGTCTCTGATGCCAACCCTCTTAACCAACAAAGAAAAATCAGGAAAGTTATTTTTAAATTTTTTCTCAATCCGATCCATTTTAATTCTATATTTGCGGTTCCCCTTATCCTTACCTCGTTTGCCAAAAAAGGCCGCATTCGCCTTTAATGCCTCATTTGAGAGTTTTTTAATTTCACGAAACGCATTTTGACTTCTTATCAGCTCGGTTAATACTTCTTGATAGTAAGCAATCCGTTTCTCAACCGTATCGTCAGGGATTGCTGCAAGAATTATGTGATAAGCGGAGTGCGGTAATGTCTGGAGCTGAACGTCAGCGGGAGACAAATAGTCGACGTCATCTATCTTGGTTGAGTTTTCACTCAAATTGATGATTTGGCAATTCTGCTGTTTTGCCAAGGTTGCCTGCGACCCAATCTGGGTCGCCGCAAAATGAAAGTCGGGGGTTGTCTCGGCTATCCAGCCGCCGTTAGTCTCAACCCATAGCTGCCCTTTGCCTAACTGAGATCCAGACAGACGTTCATTACTCCCCTGTGCATGGGTATAACCATCACGGCTATGACAAAGATCAACACCAGCCAATAATATCTTCTCAAAACCCATCTTAATGCAGATATCGATAGCGCTGTTGGTTACCGTTGGACCGGGTGCATTCAGGGTATTTTCATTTAAAGACGATTCCCAGGGAACCCGCGCCCCCAAGAAAATACTTCGTCCACACCATTGACCTAATAATGTGCTGACAACGTGAAATTGATTTATAAAGATCGTCTTCTCCCCCAACCTTAACATCTCTTTGCTGACATCAAAACTGATCTGATTTGGATCGACCGAAATGATAATATCAGGGGAAAGATCGACCTCAAGTAGTCGCCTGGCAATGCGCGACACCGCGATAACGACCAAACGGCTTCGATGTTCGATAACCCAAGGAATAACTTCATCTAAAGATGGTCCACCACCAAGAATAACGGCAACTTTACCGGCAAAAATATCTTCTAGATGAGCTGCGGATACTCGGTTTTCAGGCAAATTCTCCAGCTGTCGCAAGTTGAAAATCTCAGCACCAAGTTCTGCATTTGAGTGCCATCTGACTTTTTCTAACTCCTCCTGGATCCGGGCGGATAGTTCCAAATATTCGCTATAACGTCCATCAGTTGCGGCAAAGGAAAGAGAATACTTGAGGTTCCCAAGGTAAACAAAATTCTTATACTCAATCTCCTCCGCACGTTGCAGCCATTCTTCGGCAGTGGTCACAATGATTTTTTGATGAAATCCTTGTTCAGGAATAATTTCTTTCAACCGGGCAAGAACAGCAGGAACTTCTATAAAAATATAGTAGCTTCCTTCAGGCAGACCTTGCTTGACAAGATATTGGGGCAGCAATCCACTATCACTACCAACAATCACATACAGACTGTTCTCTGCAAATAAATCTTTGCCAAAATGATCATTATATGCAGCTTCTGACCCAATTTTATCAAAAGCAGAGCCATTCACGTCATAGAGGTATCTATCAGCAAATGAATTAACCAGAAAAGAACCGACACTACTTACAATATCCATAATAAATCCTTATTAAACATCTGCCAATATACAAACCCGTGCCCACCAACAGGCTTGCAAAAAAAGAGCCATTCCACAAATGTCTTTCAAAACAGTCGGTTACAAATCTAAATGTTCAAATGTCAAAATTCCGACCCAAATTTCCAGAGCCGGAGTTTATTTGTTTCTTCCTGAACAACCTGCAGGGTGTGACTTTTTTGACACAAGCGGATGAAAACTTTAGCACCGGCAGAATAATTAATTTCTCCTTCATAGACAGGGATAAAATCACCAGTGACTTAGGACCTCTCCCTCGTAAAACAGGGAAAAGTGAGCGTAGCGAGAAGAGGGGGCGTTCTCTGCCCCCTCATAAACAAAAACAGGGCAGGCACATCGGCCTGCCCTTACAGAGTATTATATTTTTACGTAAAAATAACTTTACGATGCCTTTTCAACCGTTGGTAACGGCGTCTGTGGACTGAACTTTGTCCCTTCCAGAATCACCTGCAAAGCCCGGTTAGTTTCTGGTGCAAACAGAATCGGCGCTGCCAGATTAAGGGTAACCTTACGATCAGCGGGAACAGTAACTACGCTGACCACCAGACACTCATCATCCTCGCCTATCCCCAATTTCTGCCGTTCACGGTTATCAGGTACAACTTTATAGTCGAAATAGAAACCGGTTGGATCGGTCAACACAAAAGCCACCTCAGGATCTTCAACACTCTGAATCCAGAATAGTGGACCATCCTTTTCATTCGGCATGACAATAAACTTACGTAGAGTTTCAAACCCAATCAATCCTTCCGGAAACAGGAGGGTGCTATCAGGGTCGTACTCAATTTCACCGAAACGGGATTGAATTTTTTGCATCATTTTTGCCTCCCCGCATTCAGAATAGTGCTCAACTCGTTCAGATCGGCAATGTCCCACTGTGTCGCCTCCTTGTTCTCCTGCTTGATTTTATCAAAAACTTCCTGGCGATGGACTTTCATCTCACGCGGAGCATCAATACCAATCCGCACCCCGCCCCCTTTAAGTTCGACGACAGTGATTTTAATATCGTCGCCGATAATGATCCCTTCGCCAGCTTTTCTTGTCAGTACCAACATATTGTGCCTCCTGGCTGATTGCCCGTATTACCTCCGAACACGGTTGTAAGAACAGACTGTAGCAAAAACAGGCTGGAGGAATTTAGTCAGACCTATCATCCTTCAGTCTAATAAGCTTCAGCCTGACTTTTAAATATAATCCAGTATTGATAGTTGCGAAACTTTCCCGGTCACGCTTAATGCCGCCTCATAGCTCTGCTGCTGCTTCTCAAGATCAGTAATTGTCTCTAAAAGATCAGCATCCTCAAACCGGGAACGGAATTCCTCCATATCAATCTTGATCTGTTCCATATGATCCAGAGCTATTTCCAGACGATGGCCAGTATTTCCCTTGAGACTTCGCTGACCCCGAACCTGGTCTGCTGCTGTTTCAAGAGGATCCATTAAAGACTCAACTCCTGCAGGGTTGTTTGCCCGCAACTCCTGTTCAAGATCCGTTACCAGAGCAAAAATATCGACCGATCCTGCATCCGTGGTTCCATCATTATCAAAATCTCCCATCATCAAACCATTGCCCGTAATGTTCACTTCAATAAGTTCGTTGGGAGAAATTTCAAACTCCAAAGAACCGTTATCGCCGTTGTAAAGAACCGGAGGATCGGCAGGAGAAGCTGTGTTCAAGGTGAATGGCTGGGTCTTCTCCGCAAATCCTGCGAACAGATATTTGCCATCGACCTGAGCGTTGGCATCATCTAGTAAGCTCTCCCGCAACTGATGCACTTCATCGGCATAGGTCTGCATATCTTTATCGCTCAGAGACCCGTTTACCGATGCAATACTGATTTCCTTAATCCGCACTAGGGTATTTTCAATCCCGTCGAGATAGCCGTCCGTAACATCAATCCGATCAAGACCCGTTTCGATTGTTTCGATATATCGATCTGATGCCTTGATCTGAGTTCTGGCACTCAAGACCGGACTGATCGCCGTCGGATCATCCGAAGGGCGATTCATCCGTTTACCGGTTGCAGTTTGTAACTGCAACGATGCCAGTTTATCACTGGTTCGGTCAAGAAACGACTGGAGGCTACGATATGTTGTGGTTTGAGTTGCTCTCATATAGTTAACTACCTTTTCAGGGTCAGCAAGGTTTCCATCATTTCGTCAATGGTAGACAAAAACTTGGCTGATGCTTCAAAACCTTTTTGATACTGCATCAGGTTGATCATTTCATCATCAAGAGAAACACCATCTATTCCGTCGCGCATATTCTGCAGTTGAATCAAGCTGTCCTCGTATCCTTGTTGAGCCTGACGATTTCGGGCGGCCTCAACGCCGACCGTTGCTGCGATTTTCCCGTAGTAGGACACCAGTGTATCATTGCCACCTAGGCCAGCAAGTGACTGCTGCTCAAGATCGAGGATTGCCAATGCATTGGTGTTATCCCCCGGCGCTCCCGGAGGTGGGGTTGTTCCTGTAGCAATTTCACTGGTCTGAGTAATATTCATTGCCAGAGAAGCACTGGCTCCGGCAACCGCAGCAGGCTGGACAAAGAAATCCTGCCCCGGATTGCCATTTAAATCATTACCAGCTTGGTGCTGAGAGTTGATCTCTGTCGCAAAGGTGTAAGCCAACTGGTCAAGACGATCAACAACACCAGGAATCGTAACATCGCGCACTTCATAAAGACCTCGAAATTCACCACCAAGGGCAGTGCGATCCAAAGGAATACTCGTGGTCCCGAAATCAAGCTCAAGATTCACATCTGTTCCCGAATAAACGCTAACAATATGAGTCGCCTTATCTCCTTCAACCAACGGCATTCCATTTGCCAATTGTACAGAAACTGTCCCCGTTGAGGTTTCGAAGCTACGGGCACCGATCGACTCGGAAAGATCTTTCAGCAACAGATCCCGCCGGTCGCGATCTGAGTTTGCTTCTTGTCCCGACATTTCAATCGCGGAAATCCGATTATTTAACTGGGCAATTTCATCTAGACGTAAATTGACTCCATCAACCTTTGAAACGATCGTGTTGTTGATGTTTTTCACCACCTGCTGGGTTTCATTGTAAGCATTGACAAAGGCATTGCCGATCAATTCACCCTGCTGCAATACCGCCTGACGCTCGACTTCACCACCGGGATTCGTCGAAAGCTGGCGCCAGGAATCAAAAAACTGATCAAACTCATCGGACAAACTGCCGTCACCGATACCGGTTACCCGCTCCAGCTCTGCCAAAGGAGAAGCCATGCTGTTTTCAAATCCAACTTCGGCCGACTTACCTTTGATCTGTCCATCGAGAAAAACATCGTGGGAGCGTTGAACAGAACCAACCTGAACTCCGGTTCCGATAAAAAAGTCACCAAAGTTCAATGCCGGGTAGGGAGTCAGGGATGGGGTCTGGCGAGAATAGCCCTCGGTGTTGACGTTGGCGATATTCAGACCAGTGATCTCGATCGCCTTCTGGTTAGTCTGCAAAGCGGTTCGCCCTGAGTTCAATGCTGCATTGAGTCCGCCACCCATCTATTTACACCTTTCCCGAAAGTAAGCGACCAGATTCAGTCAAACTCCGTGATTGTCCCCCACCACCGTAAACTTGAGGAACAGCAGCTTTTCCGAAAAAGCTCATCATATCCCGAACCCAATTGAGACCGGTCCAGTGGAGAAAAGCATTCCGGCGATTTTCGTGATCTATCTGTTTCAGTAGCTCTTGCAGGCCAGAGACATCTTCCATCTGAGGATTGAAATTTTCCAACAAAGTTTCCTTAGCGGTAACGATGTCATGTAACTCAACCATGTTAAGAGAGATAGCCGCCTCCCGCTCCTGCCGTAATAGATCCAAAAGGGTTTCCAGCTTGACCTTGATAGGGGGATCAATCATCTCAGCTATCCTTCAACATAAATGGCAACAGGCTTGAAGCAACCTTTTCCAGATCCGGCTTATAAGTCCCACTTTCAATCTGACTTTTAAGAGCCTGAAGCTTTTCAGCACGGGCAGTTTCCTGCGTTGTACTGGATGCTTGAGCCTTGGTCGCACTCTGTAAGGCGCTGGAAAACTCAACCCGATCTGTCGTTTTAGCTGAGTCGGTTTTTTTGGCAGCTCCAGTCTTATCACTACGGTTGATATTTCCCAGTAGACCAAGCCCTTTATTTCCATTAATACTATTGACCATGACAGACTCCCTATTCCCCCGATGCTTCAAACTGGGCAGCAAAGGCGTCCAGTTTTTCCATGATAGCGGCGTAAGTTTGTTGTGATATTTCGGGTAATGCTCCACCGAAGGCATCCTGTGCTTGCAGAAATCCCTGATCGATAGCATCTTTCATCTGCTGTAATTTTTCTGGATCATTGCCAAAACTACCGATTGCGAAATCGACAATCCGTTGAGAGGTTCGATCAACACCAAAATATCCATCCTCAGCAACCAGAGCCTGAGCCTCGTCCTGAGTCATGGTATTGAAATTGACCGCACCAGCATCGGTACTGAATTGTAAAGTCAGACCTTGATCCTGAAGAGTTTTAACAACTAAATTACGCAGTAATTCATAAGGAGAAGCGACTTTTAATCCTGGCCCATAGGTTTCACCAACTTTTTCCTGCTGACCCAGAGAAACGCGATCTTCCGCAGTAGATCTGGTTCTTTCACGCTGTTGGTGCTGAACCATTTCTTCCTGCTGTTGTCCAGAAATCGCTCTTGCACTGTGGGTAGGATCAATCTGTCCAGTCATAAGTCTCCTCCGATGAGAACTCGTTTGAAACTTTATCGACCTGAAAGTTGATTTTCTTTAGAAATTTATTTAAAAATTCAGACTGAAGCTTGTTAGGCTGAAGAATGATAGTCTGGTCTAACCCCCTACAGCCTTCAGCCTTCAGCCTTCAGCCTGCCCCTCCTACCGGCACATAAAACCGATAATTTCTTCCATAAACTCACTGCCATAACGTTGCAGTTTGGCCTGTCCGACACCATTAATCTGTAAAAAAGCTTCCTTGTCGGTTGGCAGTGTCGCCGCCATTTCGGCCAGGCTGGCATCACCAAAGACAACATAAGGGGGAACTCCATCACGATCGGCAATCTGCTTGCGCAGAATCCGCAATTGATTAAACAACTCCTGATCATATTCAAGACCAACAATTTTTCGTTCTGGTCGTTTCTTACGCCCCGGTTTAACCCGTGGTTTGCTGATGGTCAGTTCTATCTCACCACGTAATAATGGCCTGGCAGCTTCGGTCAATTTCAACACCGAATAGTTGCCAATATCCTGCTCCAGATAACCATAATGGATCAACTGCCGCAACAGATGGCTCCAATGATCTTGATTCCGCTCGCGACCGATGCCGTAGGTCGATAGTTGATCGTGGCGCAAGTCAAAAATTCGCTGGGTCTTGGCGCCACGCAAGACGTCTATGACATGACCGATACCAAATCGCTGGCCAACCCGATAGACGCATGAAAGTGCTTTGCGCGCATCTTCACTGGCATCATAACGTTCGGGAGGATTAAGACAAATATCACAATTACCGCAATCTTCATCGAGGGTTTCCCCAAAATAACCCAACAATGCCCGACGCCGACAGGTTCCCGATTCGGCAAATGCGACCATCGCATTAAGTTTGTGGATTTCAATTCGTTTCTGTTCCGGGTTCCCCCCTTTTTCGATCAGGCCACGACTGATAGCGATATCGCCGTAACCAAACAGCAACAGTGCTTCTGCAGGCAATCCGTCCCGACCAGCGCGACCGGTTTCCTGGTAATAGCTTTCCAGATTTTTAGGCAGATCATAGTGGACAACAAAGCGGACGTTAGGCTTATCGATCCCCATGCCGAAGGCAACCGTAGCGACCACAATCTGCACATCATCGCGGATAAAGTCTTCCTGGGTCTGTTTCCGCTCAGCAGCGGGCAATCCAGCATGGTAAGCAGCCGCTTTTAAACCATCATTGCGTAATTTTTGCGCAACCTCATCAACCCGTTTACGACTCAAACAATAAACAATCCCGGCTTCATCGTGGCGACTATCAAGAAAGACACCAAGCTGAAGATAAGGTTTAGCCTTGTCAATCACCGTGTAATGGATATTCGGACGATCAAAACTGGCAACAACTTGCCGGGCATCTTGCAGCTTTAAGTGGCGAAGGATATCAAGGCGGGTCTGTTTTTCAGCTGTCGCCGTCAGAGCCACCATTGGCACTGCGGGGAAAATGTTGCGCAGTCTCCCCAGGCCAGTATATTCGGGACGAAAATCGTGCCCCCACTGGGACACACAGTGGGCTTCATCAATGGCAAAGAGAGCAATATCCAATGAACGCAACCGCTCCAGAAAATCGACATTTAATAAACGTTCCGGCGCGACATAGAGCAAGTCCAGTTGACCCGCGTGTAACTGTGCCAGAACCTGGCGAGCTTCAACCGCTCCCAGTGACGAGTTGTAACATGCAGCACGAACCCCATTTGCCTGCAGCGCATCAACCTGATCTTTCATCAGTGAAATCAAGGGAGACACGACAATCGCAATTCCGGGGCGAAGCAGGGCAGGAAGCTGAAAACACAGCGACTTACCACCACCGGTCGGCATCAGGACAAACGCATCCTGCCCCTGAAGCAGACCGTTAATAATCTCTTCCTGATAAGGGCGGAAGGACTGATAGCCGAAGACATCATGCAAGGTTTGCTGAACTGATATGTTTTCACCCTCTAGCATAGTTTGTACTCACCCCTCCGACGCTGCAACAATTCAGCCGTTTGTCGATCCTCCACCACCAGTGTCGACGGATCAACTCCGGTCGCGTCAATCGCAATCCGGCCATTATCCTGATAGATCCGCCGATTCTTCAGACAATTGATCGTGCGCCACCAACTGCTTGACGCTGAACTTAAATTGATATCTCCATCAAGCAGCACAAGTAACCGGGAACTGCGCAACGGGCTCTTCTCCCAAAGAGAATAGAGCAGCTCTTTATTATCGCCAGCTGACTGCTGCTTAATTGCCAATAAAGCAACTCCATGGAAAATTGTCTCCACTGGCATGTGTAAATCAGATATCTGCGGATAATCGATCTTCAACATCTCCCGTAGCAAGATTTCATTCGCCCTGGCAAGATAGATATTTTCACTCGGTGGCGGCCCCACGACTGTCGTTGGAAATATCGGTTCTGGTCGATGCCGAATGGCAGAGACCTGCATCACCGGGCAATCTAAACGAGAAACATACTGACCGGTATGGTTTCCAAATGGACCTTCAAGAACAGTATTGCCCGGAGAAATTTGCCCTTCAATGATAATTTCAGCATCCGTCGGAACTGCCAGCGGTTGGCTGAGACCAGAAGTCAACTTCATCTCAGAGTTAAACAATGCACGACAGAATGCAAACTCATCACACCCTACGGGTAACGGTGCAGCCGCTAACCAGAGCAACGCCGGGTCAGAGCCGAGAATCAAGCTGATTGGCAGGGTCTTAGCAGATTTTGCTGCAACAGCCAAATGTTCTGCAGCACCTGAATTTAGTGAAAAATTAACCGCAAGACGGTTAGAATCTATTATCTGCGCACGATACAGACCCAGGTTTCTCAGGCCAGTCTCCGGATGGTGTGTCAGAGCCATCGAAAGGTTGAGGTATCGTCCCCGTTCTCCCGGCCAGCTTTGAATTGCAGGGAGACTGGTCAATTTCAGATCAGGGACAAACTGCAGTTCTGTTTTCTCTAGCTGAAATGGGTCTTTGTTTTTCTCGCCAAACTGGAACATTTCTATCGCTGTTCCAGTTTGCTGCTCCAGCAACTTTTGCAGTTTTTCAGAAAAATGGTGTAGAGAATCAGAGTGGAGCAACAGGCTGGCTCTTGGTTCAGAGCCAAATAAATTTGCCACAACGGGAAAAGGTGAATCGCTAACCTGCTCAAACAGCAGAGCATTACCGCCACGATGTTTGCTAAATTCCCGACGACACAGAGCGGCTAATTCCAACCTGGGGTCAACACCTGCCTTAACAATCCTGAGTTGATCAGACGCGTCTATTCGCTGTAGATATTCCCTTAAATCCATTTCCAGAGTGTAACCGATCTAATTTTCAAAAAGGCAAAAAAAACCCCCCAGCAAGCTGAGGGGCATTTAAACATTATCTGATATTTTCTTTAAAATCCCGCTAACTTAGCCAGATTCATAAGTGAGTTTGGAAAAATTCCGAGATAGAGGACGCCAACAACAGAAATGACAATTGAAATTGCGACCGGGGTGTTAATTGAGACCCAGGCGAAATCCTCTTCAGGATCTTTAAAGTACATTTGCACCATGACCCGCAGGTAATAGTAAAGAGAAACTGCAGAGTTCAGAACACCAAGCACAGCCAGCCAAATGTATCCAGCCTCAATAGCACCAGCAAATATATAAAACTTGGCAGTAAACCCGGCTGTTGGGGGAAGTCCCATTAAAGAGAACAGGAAAATTGTCAGGACAATACCGAGAACCGGCTTCTTATAGCCAAGACCTGCAATACCTTCAAGGGTAAGGTTGTTCTCCCCTTTTTTGCCGATCAGAACTAAAACGGCAAACGCACCCATATTCATGAAGGTATAAACAAGCATATAGAATAGAATTGCTGAATGCCCAATTTCATTCCATGCCACTAACCCGACCATTGCATAGCCGGCATGTGAGATAGAAGAATAGGCCAACATCCGCTTGAGATCTTTTTGACTCAATGCAATGAAGTTACCAACGGTCATCGTCAGAACTGCAAGGATCCAGAACATTGAAGTAAGTTCAGACTGAAGTCCATCCAGACCAACGATAGAGACTCGCATCAAAGCGGCAAATGCAGCGGCCTTAGGCCCAGCACTCATAAATGCTGTAATGGGAGTCGGTGCTCCCTGGTAAACGTCGGGAGTCCACATATGAAATGGTGCGGCAGCAACCTTGAACAGGAAGCCAATCAGCAATAACGCTCCACCAGCAATAAACATTGTGTTCATAGCTGATTCTGGATTTGCCCTTACATAAGCAGCAATCCCTTCGAGTTTGGTTGTTCCAGTAACACCGTAGAGAAGCGCAACCCCATAGAGAAGGAACCCGGTGGAAAAAGCCCCAAGAAAGAAATACTTCAACCCGGCTTCGTTTGAGCGAACCTGATTGCGGAAAAAGCCCGCTAAAACATAGAGTGAGACAGAGAGGACTTCCAGCCCAAGGAAAATTGTCATCAGGTCGGTTCCTGATGCCATCCACATCGCGCCCGCCGTGGTAAACAGAATTAACGGATAATATTCACTGACCGGGTAACCTTCACGTTTCAGATAGTCATCTGACATCAGAATAGTCAAGGCGGCGGCTATTATACAGATCATACTGAAGAAAGTCGCAAAGTTATCAAACAGGACACTTCCTGCAAATCCGGCTTGCGGGTTGTTCCAGCCAGTCAGGGCAACAAAGCCAGTAACAACCAGAGCTACAATACTCAGCCAGGCAACGTGTGTGGTGCTTCCACGTTTGGAAAAAACCGAAACCATCAGTATCACCATGCCGAAGACACAGAGTACCAGCGATGGCATGATTGCCTGAAAATTCACGTTCTGGATGGCTTCTTGAACCAGATTTTCCATCTAACAGCTCCTCGGAACCAGTGTTATTTCAACTTAAAATACAGTTATTATTTATGTTCTGTTTGTGTCTCTGCATGATCTACTGCATGCTCAACAGCTGCAGGTTGATGCATCTCAACTACAGCAACCGGATTTGCGCCCATTTGGATAAGCATTTGCTCCATTGCCGGATTCATCTTCGAAAAGAAAGTGTTTGGATAAATACCAATCCAGAAAACAAACAGCAGCAGTGGCAACATAATAATAATTTCACGGACTGACAGATCCTCAAGATTTTCATTCTTAGGATTCGTAACCTTACCAAACATAACCCGTTGATAAACCCAGAGCATGTAGATAGCAGCAAGAATAACACCAGTCGTCGCAAAGACTGCATACCAACGTAATCCACCCTGGAATGCCCCCATCAGTGCCAGAAATTCACCAACAAATCCATTGGTTCCAGGCAGGCCTATAGAGGAAAATAAAATAATCATGAAGATGGTTGCAAAAATCGGCATTTTTGTTGCGATTCCACCAAATTCAGTAATCAAACGGGTATGCCGACGTTCATAGAGAAAACCGACAATCAGAAAGAGTGCGCCAGTTGAAATTCCGTGATTGACCATCTGAATCATGCCGCCAGCAAGACCCTGCAAATTCAGGGCAAAAACACCCAGCATAACAAAACCGAGGTGGGCTACGGACGAATAAGCGACCAGCTTTTTGATGTCTTCCTGCATCATCGCAACCAATGATCCATAGATTATTCCGACAACTGAAAGAAAGGCGAGGAAGGGGATAAACGTTGGCAGAGCATCAGGAAACAACGGCATGGCAAAGCGCACATATCCGTAAGTCCCCATTTTCAATAAAACTGCGGCTAAAATAACCGAACCTGCGGTCGGTGCTTCGGTGTGGGCATCAGGTAACCAGGTATGGAGCGGGAACATCGGTACCTTGATCGCAAAGCTGAAACCGAAAGCCAAAAAGAGCCAGAACTGAGCATTATAGGGCAGATCAAGCTTATAGAGTTCCTGGATGCCAAATCCATTCGTTATAGTGCCACTCTGTTGCGCATAATAGTAAACAAAGATAATTGCTACCAGCATCAACAGGGAACCGACTGCCGTATAGATAAAAAACTTGACGGCTGCATAAATCCGGTTTTTGCCGCCCCAGATACCAATCAGGAAGTACATTGGAATCAGCATCAATTCCCAGAAGACATAAAACAGGAATAAGTCGAGCGAGATGAATGCGCCAAGCATGCCAGTTTCCAGCAACAGCAGCATCACCATAAAACCTTTGATATTCTTTTCGACCGCATTCCAGGTAGAAAGGATAGTGATTGGCGTGATAAAAGTTGTCAGCATCACCAGCCAGAGGCTGATACCATCAATGCCGATATTATAATTCATCTGGAAAAAATCGCCGATATTAATCCACTGATAGAATTCGCGGTAGTGCATTCCTCCCGACGTTGTGAAAACATTATCAAACGCCAGAGGCAAGCTGATTGCAAAAGTAATTAATGAAACCGCCAGGGTAAACCCTTTGAGCAGTCCACCATTGTCCCGGGGAAGGAAGAGAAGAATCAGTATTCCCAATAACGGGAAAAAAGTCATCATACTGAGAAGGTAATCAGCCATGTGGAATCGCTCCTTGTAGCACTATCGTAATTCGCTGGCGAACTATTAAACTATTAACTAAAAGACCAAAAAGCCGACGATCACGACTACGCCGACCACCATGGCCATAGCGTAGTTATACAGGTAACCGGACTGCGTGTAACGAAGACCAGTTCCAAGTCCCTTAATAACCCAGGCGCAACCATTAACAACACCATCAACTACTTTTACATCAAATCCGCGCCACAAAAAGGTGCCGAGTCTCTTACACGGATTGACAAAGAGAAAATCATACAATTCGTCGATATACCATTTATTGAAAATAACCTTGTGGGCACGCGAAAACCTGGCAACAAACTTCGCTGGCAGCTCTGGATTTTTTATATACATAACCCAGGCAATAAAAATGCCTACGGTCGCAATCGCAACCGAGATTGCCATCAGTGTATATTCAGTTGCCAGTGTTCCATGGGCGTGGATTTCATTCGCGTGCTGTGCTTGTTCAAATACTGGAGCCAGAAATGCATCGAAACGATTGACGCCACCTAAAATTTTCGGAACTCCAATATACCCACCGATAAGAGCAAAGAAGCCGAGTACCATCAGCGGAATTGTAATTGTGAATGGTGATTCCGGAATATGGTCTCTAGCTCTGACATCGGTCTTCTGTTCACCAAAGAAAGTCATGAAGACCAAACGGAACATATAGAAAGCAGTCATCCCTGCCGCAGCAGCACCCAGCAGCCAGAGCAGCCAGTGTCCACGTGTTGAACCGAATGACCACCAGAGAATTTCATCTTTTGAGAAAAATCCAGAAAAAAACGGGATTCCAGAAATAGCAATAGTTGAGACCAGGAAGGTGATAAAGGTGATCGGCATCTTTTTCCGCAAACCACCCATATTCCGCATATCCTGCGGATCATCCTGCAGATGAGCACGATGGTAAGCATGATGAAGCCCATGAATAACTGAACCAGAACCAAGGAACAGACAAGCCTTAAAGAAGGCATGGGTCATCAAATGGAAGATACCGGCTGAGAATGCTCCAACACCCATCGCCAGGAACATATATCCCAGCTGAGAAACCGTTGAATAAGCCAGCACCCGCTTGATATCATTCTGAGCCAGACCAATCGTTGCAGCAAAAAATGCGGTCAAGCCACCAACGATTGCAATCGTCATCATGGTTGCTGGAGCCATGGCAAACAGACCATTCATCCGGGCAATCATATAGACACCGGCAGTCACCATGGTTGCGGCATGAATCAATGCTGAAACAGGAGTGGGGCCTTCCATCGCATCAGGGAGCCAGGTAAACAACGGAATCTGTGCCGATTTTCCTGTTGCACCAAGAAAGAAGCTGAGGGTGACGACCGTAATCAATAAACCACCAGATTCAAGTAAATGGCCACTTTCAGCAATTTTTACAAAATTGAGAGTCCATACCCCTTTTTCAGCCAGTGCCCAAAAGAGGGTCAGCAAACCACAGAGGAAACCAAAATCACCAACGCGGTTAACGATGAACGCTTTATTGGCAGCAGTACTGGCACTCTTTTTTTCGTAGTAATAGCCAATCAGCAAATAAGAGCAGAGACCGACACCTTCCCAGCCGATGAACATAACCAGCGCATTACCACCCAGAACCAACATCAGCATGGCAAAAGCAAAGAGATTCAGGTAACAGAAAAAACGATAGTAGCCCTCTTCACCATGCATATAACCGATTGAGTACAGATGAATCAGGGTTCCTACACCAGTCACCACCATAATCATCACTGCCGACAGAGGATCAAGCAGCAACTCCCAATTAAGCTGAAAATTACCGATCGTCATCCAGGAGGCAATGACAAGCTCATGAACTTTTTCGGTATCACCTAGCAGTTTGAATAAATTCTGCGCGGCAACCAAAAATGAAAGGAACATCAGACCGGTAGCAATACCGCCAATCACCGCTTCATTTTTGATCTTCTTGCCAAACAGGCCGTTAAAAATCGACCCGATCAATGGGAAGAATGGGATGAGCCACAGATTACTGTACATCAAACTCTCCTATTAGCTGAAACACCCTTAAAAGTGGAAACGTAGTAGGTTGGTCTTTTTGCAATGTCATCACCATTTGAGCATATTGAAATCGTCAGTATCGATCGAATCTTTATTACGAAAGAAAGCAATCATCAGCGCTAAACCGACAGCTGCTTCAGCAGCAGCAACCGTCATAACAAAAAATACGAAAATCTGACCATCCATATTGCCCACGTGACGGGACAGAGCAATAAAGGTCAGGTTCACCGAATTGAGCATCACCTCAATGCACATGAAAATAACAATGGCATTCTTCCGGGTGAGCACACCATACGTTCCGATGGCAAACAGAATAGCGCTCAACAACAAATAGTGATTAACGGTAATCATGAATTATCTCCCGAGTTAAACTCGATTAAACTTCGCGTTTTGAGAGGATAACAGCACCAACAATTGCTACCAACAGCAGGATTGAGGCAATCTCAAAAGGGAGCAAAAAGTCAACGAACATGGCTCTACCAATCAGTTCCGTGTGACCATAACTCGATATCACTTCACTGGTCACACTGCCACCTGTTCCGGTCGCTTCACCAGCTCTGATAAAGTAATTAGCAATAAAAAGAATCAGTGCCGAAAGAACTCCTGCCCCTGCGATTCCATGCGTGTAGCGTTCTTTTACCGCCAAACCGAGATTCAGCAACATGATGACAAAAACAATCAACACCATAATTGCTCCGGCATAAACCATAATTTGAATAGCCGCCATAAAGGGTGATTCCAACATGACATAAAAAACTGCCAAACAAAGAAAAGTCGTAATCAGGTTCAAAGCACTGTTGATCGGATTACGACATTGGGTAACGAAAACTGCCGAAATAATTGCAACTGTCGCAGTAAGATAAAAAAGAATAATTTCCATGATACTTTTGCTCCTTCTTACGGCTTGAGAAGACGTTGCTTGTCAAAGTAAAAATCATCCCGGCTAAAGTTCGCCAACTCATAAGCATCCGTCATTTCAATTGCTTCCATCGGACAGGCTTCAACACAATAGCCACAGAAAATACAACGCAGCATGTCAATTTCAAAAACCTCCGGATATTTTTCACCTTTGTCATTTTCTGCAGGGACAACTGTGATACATTTTGCCGGGCAAACAGTTGGGCAAAGATAACAGGCGACACATTTCTCGCGATCCGGAGTCGGAATCAAACGATGAAGTCCACGAAAGCGGGGTGACATTTCCAGTTTTTGCTTCGGATATTGTACAGTTGTGCAATTCCCCGGCAACAGATGCTTCAGCGTAATACTCAAGCCTTTGGCAAACTCTTTAAACATATCTATCCTCTACGCAACGTGTGGTGACTACCAGAGCAGAATGGCAATGCCCGTGATTACGATATTTACAAGTGCCAGCGGGAGCATAATTTTCCAACCAAGGAACATCAACTGGTCGTAACGAAGACGCGGGAAGGTGGCCCGAATCCAGATGAAGAAAAACATAAATCCAAATACTTTAATCAGGAAATTAATCCAGCCGTAAAAAGGACCACCCCAACCGCCAAGAAACAGTGTTGTCGCAATCGCAGATACAGTAATCATGTTGGCATATTCCGCCATAAAGAACAGTGCATATTTCATAGCGGAATATTCAGTACAGAAACCGGAAACCAGCTCAGTTTCAGCTTCCGGCAAATCAAACGGAGTCCGGTTTATTTCCGCCATAGAGCCAACAACAAATAGACCAAATGCCAGAGGCTGACAGAAAATATACCAGTTTGGAATGAAACTTAAGGACTCAAGACCCCAGAGAGGTAACTGCTGTACCGCAACAATCCCACGCAAGCTGAGGGTTTCTGAGAGCATGAAGATAGCAACTATCGCAAGGCCAACAGCAAGTTCGTAAGATATCATCTGTGCCGTGGAACGAATACCACCAAGCAAAGCATACTTACTGTTGGACGCCAGCCCGGCCAGTACGATTCCATAGACTCCAAGACCGGCCATTGCGACAACGAACAGAACACCGATATTAAGATCAGTGATCTGCATCGGAACAGCATAAAGGGTACCATCATAGGTAAACTGAAGATCCCCACCAAAGGGGATAACCGAAATCGAGATAAAGGCGGGAGCCAGAATCATCATCGGAGCAAGAATAAAAGCAAACCAGTGGGCTTGTGAAGGAATGATATCTTCTTTAAAAAAGAGCTTCAAACCATCCGCAATTGGCTGCAACAAACCTTTTGGACCGGTCATATTCGGCCCCATCCGGGTCTGCATTCTGCCAATTATTTTACGCTCTGCGTAGGTCGCATAAGCAACGATCAACAGCGTCGCGACAAAAGCCACTATAATCTTTACCAACATGACCCCTGTAAATAACCAAGGTGTTTGCGAGAGTGTCAGAACTTCTGGCGTCATGACCATCCTCTTCCTTCATCAGTCTATGGCATCGCTGCCGTTTCCAGCTGGTAAGATTTACCAGCAATCCAATCTATTTATAAAAATGGGGTCTGGCAAATCAACTACCGGTCAATTTCACCGAGAACAATGTCAAGTGTACCAATGACAGCAATAACATCCGCCAGCAACTTTCCTTCAACCATCTGTGGCAACCCTTGCAGATTGACAAAAGAGGGCGGACGGATTTTCATTCTGAACGGATGGGCTGAACCATCGGAAATAAGATAGAAGCCAAGCTCACCCTTAGGTGCCTCAACACTCTGATAAATCTCACCCGGTTCTGGATGAAACCCTTCAGTCACAATCTTGAAATGGTGAATCAGACTTTCGATGTTACTGACCACCTCCTGCTTAGGCGGCAGGACAATTTTAGGACAATCAGCCAAAATTGGTCCTGGCTTCAACTTGTCAAGCGCTTGCAGAACAATCCGGGCAGACTGACGCATTTCATCAAGTCGAACCCTATATCGATCAAAGGTGTCACAACCCTGCCTGACTGGAACCTCGAAATCATAATCCTCATAACCACTATAGGGATTATCACGACGCAGATCCCAATCAACTCCTGACGCTCGTAATGCCGGGCCAGTGATACCAATATCGACAGCTGCCTCAGCACTGATTTTGCCAACCCCGATGGTGCGTTTCTGCCAGATCTTGTTGCCAGTCAACAACCCTTCATATTCTTCAACATGTGCAGGAATCGATTCGGCAAAAGTACGAATTTCTCCCTCAAGTCCATCGGGCAAATCATCGGCAAGGCCACCAACACGGAAATAGTTGGAAGTCATCCGTGCACCGGAAACTTTTTCATAGATATCGGTAATACATTCTCGCTCACGGAAACAATAGAGAAAAACCGTCATTGCCCCAATATCAAGGGCATGGCAGGCGAGCCAGACCAGATGACTTTTTAACCGCGTCAACTCAGCCATGATGACCCGAATCCGCTGCACCCGTTCTGGAATCTCGTCTGTAATCCCAAGTAACTTTTCAACCGCAAGGACATAGCCCAAGTTGTTGCTCATTGGTGCCAGATAATCAAGACGGTCGGTCAAAGGAATAATCTGATGATAAGTGCGGTGTTCAGAAAGCTTTTCAATCCCCCGATGCAGGAACCCGATATGTGGAGTTGCCTTCTGGACAATTTCACCATCGAGCTCAAGGATCAACTGCAACACACCGTGTGTCGACGGGTGCTGAGGCCCCATATTGATGGTCATTGTTTCGCTGGTATTTGCTGCCATTATTGTATGCCTCATCCGATTAAGAAATAGCTAAAGCGTTAGTTAGGAAAGTCGCCCCTGGTAAGGTTCACGATCCGGTCCCTGCACAGGATAGTCCTTGCGTAACGGGTGCCCTTCCCAGTCAGCTGGCATAAGGATGCGTCGTAAATCGGGGTGGTTATTAAACTTAATTCCCAGTAAATCCCAGCACTCCCGTTCATGCCAGTTGGCCGTCCCCCAGACAGTACTGACGGTATCAATATTAGCATCCAGCTCATCAACCGGCGCCTTGATCCGGATACGCTGTTTTGTCGGAATATTGTAGAGGTTATAGACCACCATAAAACGTGGAGATTGCCCCATATAGTCAACCCCGCAAAGGTCACAAAGAAGATTGTAACCAAAATTATCACGCATGAAAGTACAGATATCAACAATCCGCTCCTTTTTCACCGTGACAGTTGTTTCTCCACGAAACTCAACAACATCAAGAATCTCAGCAAAGAACTTTGCCTTTAATTTTTCGACAACCTTTTGATCGCTCATTGATTTTTCCTGTTATCGCCTGACGGATATCAGGCTCTGTTGTGAATCACGTCACCAACACCAATAGCAGCGCCAAAGGTATTTCGTTCAGCCCGGATTTTATCCTGAAGTTTCATCAGCCCATAGAGAAGCCCTTCAGGACGGGGAGGACAGCCGGGAATATAAACGTCGACCGGTAAAAACTCATCAACACCCTGTACTGTACTGTAGGTATCAAAAATACCACCAGACGATGCGCAGGCACCCATTGCGATCACGTAACGAGGTTCCGGCATCTGCTCATAAACAGTTTTGATAACTGGCACCATTTTTTTGGTGACTGTTCCAGCGATAATAATGACATCCGCCTGACGCGGTGAGGCACGAAACAGGATACCCATCCGGTCAAGGTCAAACCGGGCAGCACCTGTAGCCATCATTTCGATAGCACAACATGCCAGACCAAAAGTCATCGGCCACATGGAGCTGGCTCGTGACCAGTTAACCAATTTATCCAGACTCGTCGTAACAAACCCGCTGCCGAGAGTTTTAGGTATTGTTGGTTGCTCTATTCCCATTCCAGAGCTCCTTTTTTCCATACATAGATAAAGCCGACAAGAAGAATGATAATAAACACTCCCATCTCAATAAAACCGAAAACCCCGAGGCGCTTGAACATAACTGCCCAGGGATAGAGGAAAACCGCTTCAATATCGAAGAGAATAAACAGCATTGCAACAAGGTAGAACTTGATGGAAAAACGCTCTTGAGCCGAACCAAGCAGGGGCATACCACATTCATACGGCGCCAGCTTGACTTCACTAGGCTTCTTCACTCCGACAAGTCGGGATAAAACAACCGACCCGATGGCAAAAGCAAAAGCGATTGCCATAACAACAAGAATCGGTAAATAAATCTCCAGCATGAAAACTGCTCCTTCCATAGAAGAGTTTGAACCGCTCAGCTGTACCTACAAGCTGACAGGATACTCCACAGCGTGTGAAAAACTAGGATAATTTCCCCAATATGTCAAGAGAAATACCGTATACTGTATGCAATTAAACCGACTGGCAAAATCTACTTTTAGTCTGGAATTACAGCTGTTTTCAATTGATCTTGTTTTTTTTAATGCAAGTTTTTTGTCTTTCTGGTGGGAAATGGGGATAGCAGAAGAACGAACCGGAAGAGACAACCGCCTTCATTTTGCTAATTTGATTAATTCACCCATCTGTTCACGATTAAAGGTGTAATGTTTACGGCAATATTCACAGGTAACGTCAACAGGCTCCTCCCCTTCAAGCAGAGAGTTAAGCTCCTGTCTGCCAAGACCAATCAACATTTTTTCAATCTGAACTTGATTACAGGGGCAAAAAAACTGGAGCGGAATCGTTTGCTCTACGTGAAACCCGGAGGAGCCAAATATCCGGGCAAGAACCTCAGTTGGTGTCAACCCCTGCCGGAGCAGGCTGGTCGTTGGAGGCAACTCTTTGATCCGCTCCGTCAGTAGATCAATCTGCTCAGAATCCCCGGGAGGGAGGGATTGAACCAAAAACCCCCCGGCAACGGCAACTCGACCCGTCGAATCAAGCTCCACCCCCAAGCCAATACTGGATGGTACCTGTTCCGAACTGGTCAGATACCAAGCCAGATCTTCAGCTACCTCACTGCTCTGCAATTGCACCATACTCTGATAGGGCTTTTTTAAACCAAAATCTTTCCAGACATGGAGGAAACCAGCCTTGCCAATTGCACCGGCAACATCAAAATGATCTCCATCCGGAGGCAAATTGACCACCGGGTTGCGGATTGTTCCACGGACTTTCCCCTCAGCATCAGCCTCAACGCTCATTCTTCCCAAAGGGCCATTCCCTTCCATCGCCAAAGCAAGGCGCTGCTTTCCCTTCAACAGACAACTCAACAGAGCACCGCCAGTCAACAATCGACCCAAGGCGACAGTTGCAGTAAAATCGGTTTGCTGTTTTTCACAGATAGTGCGTACCAGTCCAGTCGTGACCGCTGCAGCCGCACGGAACAAACCATCGGGGCTAACAACCCGAATCAAATGATCATCCATTTTCTCGTCCTTATCACAAGCCATCCTATCCCCTCAAACGACGCCCTTTCCCAATCAACCAGGCTGCCCAGACAAACAATGCTGCTGCAATCCCCAAGCTCACCCCGAAAGCAATCAGATAGCTGGTATCGCCAACACCAATAATCGCATGTCGGAATCCGTCAATGAGATAAAATAATGGGTTAAGATAAGAGAATGAAGCCCACGGATCGGGAAGGATAGAAATAGGATAAAACACCCCGCCAAGATAGACCAACGGTAAAATTAAAAAGTTACTGTACATGGAAAGGGTATCAAAATTTTGCGCATAGATTGCAGCAATCAAGCCGAACTGGGCAAACAAAAAACTGGCGATAACTGCCATCAAAATAGCCAGCAAGGGGGATTCCCATGGTAGCGTCGCAAACAACGTTGAAATCAACCAGACGACCGTTCCGACCAATAGCCCACGCAGCATTGCCGCAAGAGTGTAGGCCATGATGAACTGGGGCGGACTGACCGGGGAGACCAATAGATCAACAATCCCACCAAGGTAACGGGACATAAATAAGGATGACGACGTATTGGCAAAGGTATTATTAATAACCCCCATAATAATTAATCCAGGGATAACAAACTGGGCATAACTGAACCCCTCAAGAACATTGAGCCGGTCTCCCAGAGTCGCCCCAAATACAAAGAGGTAAAGAGATGCCGTCACAATCGGCGTTAACAAGGTCTGCTTTGCCACCCTCCAGAAGCGGAGAATTTCTTTCTTCAGCAGAGTAACAAAGGGGAGCCAGGGGTAATATTTATTGTCTGGATTGATGACTATCTACCCCCTCTTTCATTCCAGTCAGATGGATAAAAACCTCTTCCAAGCCGCTCTGATCCGTTTCTATATCTCGGATCTTCAGCCCTGACATTACAAGCTGACTTAAAATATTTCCGGCACCCTCACCAGAAGGCAAATAAAGAAGCAGAACCGTTCCATTCTCTTGCAATTTTGCTGAATATCTCTCCAGACCTGCAGGAAGTTCGGTCAAAGGTTGTTCCAGCCAGAGACTTAGCTGCCGATTGGATAAACTTCGGATCAGCTTTTGTGTCTCTTCAAGTGCAATCAGCTCACCATGATGCATAATCGCGATGCGGTCACACATTTTCTCGGCCTCTTCCAGATAGTGAGTGGTCAAGAGAATCGTCGTCCCCTGGCGATTTATTTCCCGGACAAAATCCCAGAGTCCATGACGCAGCTCAACGTCTACCCCCGCAGTCGGTTCATCCAGAATGAGCAATTGTGGTCGATGGATGAGTGCTTTGGCAATCATGAAGCGTCGTTTCAGACCGCCCGACAATTTCAGCATCACTTTATCTAAATGGGGAGTCAACCCAAGACGATCAATCAATAATTGGCGCCAGGCAGGGTCATCTTTAACCCCGTAATAGCCAGCATGAAGACGAAGAGCTTGATCGACTGTAAAAAAATTATCGATAACAACCTCCTGGTGGACAACTCCCAGCATTCTTCGGGTATGACGATAATCGCGCTGGTTGTCATAACCAAAAGCACTGACACTCCCGGATCCCAGCCGGACAACCCCGGAAATCATGTTAATTATAGTACTTTTACCCGCACCATTAGGCCCAAGCAAGCCAAAGATTTCACCCTCGTGGATGGTGAAATTAACCCCTTTTACCGCCTCAACCCCAGCAAAGGATTTGTGCAAATTTTTTATGACCAAAGCGCTCATTGTGCAAATATACAACTGTACCCTTCAGCCTTGCAAGGACAGAGCACAACAAAATTAGGGTCATGTTTAGAATTGAAATAATACCGACCATCCTCAGCGGCTTGACAGGGACAATAAACTTAACCATGATGGTAACAAATAGATGCCAGCCACATTATTAAGCCAATCTTTCTGGCTGGGGACACAACAAGGAGAAGCGGATCCTGACAATGATCGTAAAACAGATACACTCTTACCTGATGGCAAAAAGTTACGATTATGCCATGCGGAGCACCGAAAAACGCTGCTTACAAAAATGGCGCAAAGAGCTGCTGGCTCAGGCCGATGGTGAGCTGTTGGAAATTGGAGCGGGAACCGGGGTCAACCTGCCCCACTACCCTGACAGAGTTTCTCAAATCATCCTGAGTGAACCAGATGCCCAGATGCGAAAACGTCTGCAGCGCAGGACGGGTCAATTGCAAAAAGAGCGATTTAATATTACCTCCTGGGGAGCAGAATCGATAAAGATGCCAGATGCCTCTTTTGATACAATTGTTTCCACCTTGGTTCTCTGTTCCGTCCCCAGTCTCGAAGTCAGTCTCAATGAGATCTACCGTTTATTGCGCCCAAAGGGCATATTACTCTTTCTTGAGCATGTTATCTCGAATCATCCGGCAACCAGAACTTGGCAGCATCGGATTGAACCATTCTGGAGTCTCTGTGCTGGAAATTGCCGTCTAACTCGTGATACAGCCGCCGCAATCCATGCGAGCGGTCTCAAAATTGAACGGTTGACCGAAGCCCCAATGGTTGGGGCTCCAACCTTTGTTCGTGGAACAATTCGCGGAGTCGCAAGAAAGGTACCTGAACCCGGCTAACCCGACAGGATTCACCTCGCATTGAGAACGCTACGAAGCAAACAATTCGTTGCTTGATGCGTAAAACTACTCAAAATGAAAAGTTTTCATTTCATTTGCAGTCAAGATTAGGGTCAGTTATTTTAACCAACCGCAACCCGGTTCAATCTGAAATGGTACCTTCAGATTCAAACCACCCCCAAAAGGAGAGAAAAAACTATGGCAAAAGCAAGTGCGCGTCACATCCTGGTTCCTTCTGAAGATGATTGTAATAATCTCAAGGCAGAAATTGAAGCCGGTGCTGACTTCGAGAAAATTGCAGCAAAACATTCAAAATGTCCATCTGGAAAACAGGGGGGCGCTCTGGGTGAGTTTTCTCCAGGACAGATGGTCAAAGAATTTGATGAGGTGGTTTTCAGTGGCGAAGTTGGTAAAGTGCTCGGTCCGGTGAAAACTCAGTTTGGATATCATCTGATTGAAATCACCAACAGAACCGAATAGTAGATCAAAACAAAACCCCCGCTCATTTCGGAGCGGGGGCTTACTGTAAAGCAAGAGAAAAAACAACAAAGTATTCAATCCATCAGTTTGTCCAGTTCCACCAGAATCTCTCTCTGTTCTTGAATTTTTTCATGGTAATAGTTCCAGACATGGTAGCTCTGCAATCCTAAAATTGTTAATCCAACCACAAAAATTGCCCAGAAGTTCTCACTCAACCCCTCAGAAAAATGATAAAAAAGATAAAAAGCCCCCAGGTAGCCAAGGTGTCCTAACGCACCGCGCGGTTTTTTATCACTGGCCATCTGGGTCAGGATCAGAATAATCGCTGAAAATCCGTACATCACCAGAGCCCAGTTGATATATTTAACCGGGGGACCATCTCCTAAAGCGCTACGAATACCTTCACTTAATGGTGGGAGAAAATCAAAATTATGGAACGCACCCATGCTAAGAACAGTAAACAGGGCAAGAATCCAAAGACCGGTGCTAGAGTGTAACTCCAGTCTTTTAATCTTCGCCTGAACCTGCTTCCGCAGTGGATTGATATCCGGCAGGGGAGCTTCTGTTTCTTGAGTCATCGAGAGCCATCGTCTACGTTTCTATCCAGGTTTCCCATAGCCTTCAAATCCTCCAAGGCCTGATCCCGTTGTTTGACTAACAGGCGAAAATCTTTATTCAGTTTTCCAAGTTTATGATCAGATTTTGGCAGGTCATACTCAGCAACACCTTGAGCCGCCTGTTCAGCATTATAGGTCAGCCGGAGAATTGGCAGAAAAAGATTCATCCTCAGCAAAGCAGTCACACCACCAATGGTCAAAAACAGCACCATGATGCTGAAAATTATCATTCGGTATCTGAGTACTGCAAGGGTTTTTTCCAGCTGAGTACTGGTTATACCAATACTTAAAAAGCCAAGAGTCTGCTCGCCCTCTGAGTGAACATGACAAGCGGCGGTAAAACATTTCGGCTCATTCAAAATCGGCACGGTCACAGCAATATAACCGTTTTCATGATCAACCCGCTGCTGGATATTTTCCCGCCCCGGATAACCGCTCTGCATAAAGGTCTTGGCCCAGGTATCCACTTTGGCCGCAACCGAGCCAGGCTCTGTTATACCTTCCAGATCGGAAAACTTCGGGTGACCGGTTTGATCGTAGATTCTGACCCGTTCAACGCTATCCAGGCTATCAACGTTGGCGACAATATTACGGAGCGCATCCCGGTCATCCTCCATCATGGAATAATGGGTGGACTTAACGACGGTTTCAACCAAACTATCGGCATAGCGCACAGCATCAGCCGTCATGTCGGCCTTAATGAAGGAATAGAGCAACAGGCAGCCAAAGATAACAAATCCTGTGACCGCGATAGTGACGGGGATAATAGCTCTGGCGATCAGATTATCAAACATACTCCCTCTCTTTGGATAGTTGAATTTAACAATAGTAAAATAAAAATCCCTGGCAGGCAAAGGATATCTCCACCTAGCAGGGATTATTACTTAAACTTAAACACTTGCAGGAACTAATTGCCTTCTATTGAACTGAAACGATCCGTTCCTTTATTCCTCTGCCTGAGATCTAAACTTGTAGAGTATCGGCAAACGAGCCAGAATAAAGCGATAAGTCGCCACATAAATAGCGAAGATTGTAATCGCAATAATAAACTCGAGATAGTGTGGAATTTCCTGATACAACTGCCAGTTGAAGGTAATCAGGGCAGTATTCAAGCGGTTCAAGAGAATACCAAGAACTGTCAGGAAGGCGCCGATACGGCACAAACCGACCAGTTTATTGTGAATTCCATAAGACAAAATAACCAGCGGGAGAATAACAAATCCAAGAATTTCAACCCACCACCAAGCACCCCAACCAGTGAAAAAGTAGGCCCACTCATTGTCATGAGCAATGGCGATAAATTTCATGATAAGATAAGTGATCAAACCCATTGCGGAGCCTTTGGCTAAGGCAATTGTAATCCAATCAAGATTATCAATAAATCGCTTATCACAGCGCCACTTCATTGTATGGATAACAATAGTACTGACACAGATCACCATACAGAGACCAGCAGGGATTGATGAGATAAAAAAGAGGATCCACTGAAATGGTGCTGAATACCAGAGCGGATGAACCTTCCCCGGAGCATACAAAAACAGTGCTCCTAATGCTCCCTGGTGCAGAGTTGAAAGGATAATACCTGCAACCGTCAAACCAATGGTTCCTTTGCGGATGAAATCATAGCCGCGCTGGAAACCAATCCACTCAAAAAATGCGGTCGAAACTTCCGCAACCTGAACCGAAAGGTAGGTTGCCACGTGCCAGCCAACCAGGAACAATACTGCGGCAGGGCCAAAAGAGTAAACCATCGGATAGGACAGTCGCCAAGGTTGTCCAAGATCAACCAGCAGATAAACGACAGCGAAGAAGTAGCCAAGCAAACCATTTAACAAGGCAAGACGCTCAATTGGCTCAAAATCATGCCGACCAAAGACCTCGACTGTTGTTCCAAGCATAAAGCCGGAAGCGGACAGCGGAACCATACAGAACAGACCAAAACCAAGAAACAGTCCCCAAGGATAATCATAGGAGGCATGGGTGACCGCTCCCAAACTGAAAATAAAACGATAAATAATAACCGGAATCCCGATGGCAAAAATAATTGCAAAAACCCAGTTAAGTTTATTGCGAAAAGCTTGACCAATATATTGATCCAAGGTCAAACCGAGGAGTAGCTTTTCCATTATTGACCACTTTTCCCCATCGGCCTTCAGTGATGCATCATGCGGCTTAATGCCGAAAGTCTCTAATTTTTTCATTGTTAGTGGCCCTCCTGCTCGTCGTGGCTGTGGTCATCTCCATGACCGTGTGATTTTCCTTTGGTTGCAAGCAGGTGAAAACCTGTAAACAGAGCCGGCCAGACAGTTAAAACGACAGGAACTATGGCGAGGAAATCCTTGACATTGTCAATAATCGGTTTCTTTGGCAGGTGAATATCAAATCCGGCCTCTTCAAACGGAGCACTGGAAATGTAAAACCAACCCGTTCCACCAACTTCTTTTTCACCATAAACATGGTCAATATATTTACCCGGATTTTTTTTGATCCGCTCGTGAGCAATCACCATCAGATCCTTCCGCTTACCAAAGGTCATCACCTGTTGTGGACAGCTCTCAACACATGCCGGAGGTCGACCCTCTTTCAAACGAGTGTCATAACAGAAGATACACTTCTTGATCACTGGATTCAGAACCGAATGGTAAGTGTATGCAGGAATATGGAATGGGCAAGCAATCATACAGTTCCGGCAACCAACACAGACGTGGGAATTATAGATAACTGCACCTTCTGGTGTTTTTGTGTACGCATTAACAAAACAGGATGTCAAGCAGGCAGGCTCGTTACAATGATTACACTGTATCTTACGGTACAGTGGTTCATCGGAATCTTTAAGATCATAGCGATTGACAATAGTATAAGCTTTATCGGTAGTACGACGCTTTTGGTTGCCATGATGGATCTCATCAAATACTGAATAGTCATCAAACGGCAAAGCTGGTTCAGGAAGTTTCTGCTCTTTATTACAAGCAGCTTCACAGGTACGACAGCCGACACAACGGGTCAAATCAACCAACACCCCCATCCCGTCGGGAAAACCCTCAAATGAACCGGCAGCAAATGCTTTTTTTGTGGGAGCCATCATTAAGGCAGTCCCCCCTGCAGCACTTGCGGCTAAAAACTTTCTGCGTGTTATTTTACTCATAACGAAATCTCCTTATTATTCCCCTGAGACAAAACGTGACATCATTCGTGTTCTGCTCCATGCTGAGCATCTTCCTTGGGAGCAAACTCTCCAGAATGATAGAACTTATCGCCAGCTTCTGTTTTGGCATGGCAATCTTCACAGCCGGTTGGACCATCAACTTCCCGATGACAACCTAAGCATTTTAAATGGTAAGCGGCTTTTAAGTTCGGCTGATCGTTATGGTAAGAATAACCTGGTTTTGGATTGTGCAGATTTTCTGGGGAAACAGGGTCAGCTGAGTGACAGTCCTGGCACGCCACCACGTCCATCTCAACATCACCCGTATGACATTTAGCACAATACGCGTTCAAAACGGGGGTACCCGTCGTATGGTGATGACACTCAGCACACCCCTCTGTTGCATCAATATGCATCGCATGATCAAAAATAACTGGCTCATACAAATTAGCCAGAGAATCAATTTCAACCTCTTCTGGATAATCCATTGCGTAACAACTCACTGACAGGACAGAAAACAGCAGCAATACTCCCAGTCCTGTTATAAGTTGCTTACTGGCATTTACCATAACCTCTACTCCTTAGTCCCTGATTCTGCCCACAGCAAATCGCCGTAAACAAAGCAATTAAAATACGGTCTGTTAACCCCTGGTCTGATTAATCCTCATCTCCACCATGAATGTAACGATAAAACATCGGGAAAAAAGTAAAAAACAGCAGACAAAGCAGATATTCCAGTCCTTTGATGTAGGTATAATAATCTACAACAGTATAAATCTGCTCAACATGACCAACATTCATGAAAAAATCCAACATCGCAAATACCTCTCAAATAAATAATTCAGTGTTTCTTTGCCGATGCGGCAAGTCTTTTACCGGATGTCCTTTTGGCAGCTTCTTTGGTCATTCCAAAAAGCGCCAAAACAGCTGGCACCAATTGAGCTACAATCAACAGGGCGCAGAATCCAACGAACAAGAGAACCAGAATTCCGCTGTTATAGGTTTTGCTGGTATCAACAGCCAGAGCTGGTGAAACAGCCATAAGCATCAGAACCAGGGCAGTTAATACTGTTTTGACTCTTCGCATTGAAGCCTCCTTTATACATAAATTAGTCAGATATGAATTCGGCGCATAAATAACCCTGTTTGGCACTTTAATCGCCGTACTATACGTGCGAATTCTTCACATTGAAACAATTTTCTTTCAGATCTAGGCGTAAGAACAAACCACGAACATAACCTCAATCCCGGGGAAAGAAATGCAGAGGTCATGCCAGCCGTGTGATATCTTTCGATAAAAGCACAACCGACTGTTTTCACAGTATTTATCTGCAGAAGATAACTTATTTTGTTCAGATTAACTGTATAATAAATCTATACATACCAGAACAGCATAAAGCTAAAATCCTGCGAAAAAAGGTGGATAACTTATTGAGAAATATCGATATTATAAACGCATAAAAATTGTATACAGTATACCGCAAACTGAATATTTTTTATATATAACTTTAGAGGAGATAACAAGCCGAAAAGAAAAAAGATCCCAGAAAAAGGATCTTTTTATAGAAAAATATAATTTTATTGATTCGCCACTTCCAATATCGACAAAGAGTCGACTATCAGAATCAGGACAAGGACGCTGTTACGTCCTGCATGGGAATCTTTCTGCCAAAAAACTTGCGCCCAATATTTTGTTGCGCATGGTAATTCTCAAAGGCACAACTCACAACCTGACGAATTTCATCCCAACTTTCATCCGCAATTGGCTTTAACGCATGGTAGAAGATCCCTTCTTTACGAACTCTACGCAACAATTCCAGAGGAATTTCATCGGAAACCAGAATAATCGACAAGTTCTTATTACACTTTTTCAGCAATGGGACAAATTTCACAATCTGCTGTTCATCAAACACACCACCCAGGATAACCACTTGAATTGATTTATTAAGAATACCCTCAAGAGAATTGAGCACTGAATCAGCGGTCTCAACCTGGTAATCGTCCTGTTGAAATATGCTGGCCATTTTCTCCCTGGCTGCCTTATCTTTATTTGCGATCAAGAGACCATTCATGAGTTCACCTCGCTTATATACCACCAACTATCAATCAGATTTATCGGTTGGAACTTTTCTGCTCAATTCCATGCTTTTTCGAAAACAATCCTTTCAGGGTACCAAAAAATAACAAACAAGCCGGCACCAACTGAAAAACTACGATCAAAGCAAAAAAGCCGATAAACAAAGTCAGCAACAACGATCCACCCTGACCAGATGTTTCCGTTGCGGCAATAGCGGGAGAAACTGCCGCTCCGACACATATCAAAGTAACCATCATGCTACGAATTATATTTTTCATCACAACCTCCTGGACATTTAACTATTTAATTATTGAAAAGACTAACCGATTACATATACAGAAGTTGTGCCAACATTCCACCACGAATTATTATTATTCGCAACCACCTGCTATAACGTTATTATTTCTCAATTCAGAAAATTATTTTTTGAATTTTTCCCCATGTGGTGAATATCTTTTTCATACAGTTTAAAAAACAGATTTGACTCGTTAAATACCAAAAAAACAAAGATAACTATCTATTATCATACACCTTTTACAATGATACCAACCCTAAGCCTACGAATCCACTGCATATTTTATTTATTTTTATTTCTGACCTCTACAAATCAATCCATTTTGTCTCTCGCGTTCTTTTTCCAACGACACCCGACATTATCTGGCAACTTTCTCCACTTGTTTCTGCGACTTATCCCTTGACTGATCTCTTTTCCCTTACTAGTATTGGACGCTTTAAAAAATATACCAATGGAACTTTGTTTGGTTTTCCCTCAGCTAATCTGGAAAGCAAATCACATCACCATGAATGAGAACTCAGCACATAAAATCCTGATCATTGACGATGAAGCCGTTATTCGCGAGGGTCTCCGTCAGACTTTGACCATGGAGGGCTATCAGGTTGTCGTTGCCCAGAATGGTAAGGTCGGCATGGAAAAACTGCAGAAGGATAGTTTCAGCGTCGTCATCAGTGATCTAAAAATGCCAATCATGGGTGGTATTGAGGTGCTGAAGACAATTTCGGTACTACAACCTAACGTCCCGGTCATCATCATTACGGGCTTTGCAACCGTCGACTCCGCCGTTGATGCAATGAAAAATGGGGCTTTTGAATATCTGACCAAACCTTTCCTCCCCGACCAGATCGTTGAGAAGGTTGAAGCTGCGATCAAAAAACGGCTGTTAAACCTTGAATCAGAAGTTATTACCGAGAGTATCCCGGACGAGACTGTTGCTGAGTCCTTTATTGGCAAAAGTGAGGCGATGCAGAAGGTCTTTCAGCGGATTCTTCAGGTTGCCCCAACGGCGAGCTCGGTTTTAATTACTGGAGAAAGTGGAACCGGAAAAGAGCTGGTTGCCCGAGCTATTCACAACAATAGCCCACGCAAAGATGAGCCCTTTGTTGCAATCGATTGCAATTCATTACCGGAAAATTTACTGGAAAGTGAACTCTTTGGACATGTCAAAGGGTCGTTCACCGGAGCCACTCAATCTAAGCCTGGCTTGTTCAGTGTCGCAAGTGGTGGCAGTTTATTTTTGGATGAAATTTCCAATTTAAGTATGGCAACCCAGGCAAAACTGCTCCGGGTTCTACAACAACGTGAAGTCACCCCGATTGGTGGAACCAAGGCAATCCCTATCGATATCCGCTTGATCGCTGCAACGAACCGGGGGCTAGACAAATTGGTGGAGGAAGGACTCTTCCGTGATGACCTTTATTTTCGCCTGAATATCATCCCGATCAGTCTGCCACCCTTGCGTGAGCGAGCAGGTGATGTGCCACTGTTGATAGGTTATTTTCTGAAAAAGTTTTCTGAAGATATTGGCAAGGAAATCAAAGGGTTATCTGCGGATGCACACTTGGCGCTACACGATTATCCTTTCCCAGGCAATGTCCGTGAACTCGAAAATATCATCGAAAGAGCCGTTGTGCTATCGCAGGGGGATCTGATCCAGCGTGATAGCCTGGAACTACCAAACTCACAGGGTCTTCCAGACGATCATGAGGAGATGGTTGCTCCTATCAATACAGAAGAGTTGAAAGAAGCGAAGCGGAGACTACGTGAACAGGCAGTGGAACCAGCCGAAAAGGCCTTTGTTTTTGCTGCGCTGGAAAGAAACAACTGGAATGTGACCAAAGCAGCAGAAGAAACCGGAATGCTCAGACCCAACTTTCAGGCATTACTGAAAAAACTGGGAATCTCGGTCAAAGATCATACTTAGTATTAATAATCCTAAGACTGCCGCTCTTCTTCATCGGCTGCATTCAAAAAGATCGTAAACCGGGTTCCTTCCCCTTCACGACTTTTAACATCGACCCGACCACCGTGATTTTCTATAATTCCATAAGAAACTGATAGTCCCAACCCAAAACCTTTTTGTGATTTTGTTGAAAAGAATGGATCAAAAACTTTATCCAGATTTTCCTGACTGATGCCGGTACCAGTATCCTCAACAATAATTTTTATCTCTTTGTCCGTGTCAACCCACTCGGTACTAATGGTTAATGTTCCACCATTCGGCATTGCCTGCCCGGCATTGATAAACATATTGAAAAATACCTGCTGAAGCTGATCAGCATCAACTTCGAGATCGGGGATAGACTCTCCACAATGACATTGGATATTAACATCCTGAAAAATAATCTGATGGGAAACCAGGGTCAGAGTATGTTCAATAATTCGATTAATTGAGTCCCGTTTTTTCTCTGGAAAGGACTCCCGGGCAAATTCCAACAGTCCACGAACAATTTTGGCACACCGCCCGGTTTCCGAAATAATCAGCTCAAGGTTATCTTTAACCTGCTGCGGCAAATCCGGATTTTTTGATGACAGTGATGCAAACATCAAAATACCAGTCAACGGATTGTTGATTTCATGGGCAACACCCGCAACCAGTTCACCCATTGACGCAAGTTTTGCAGAACGCAACAACTGACTTTGCATATCTGATATTTCAGCAGTCCGTTGTTCAACTTTTTGTTCCAGTGTGTTTCCCCATTCTTTCAACTCAAGCTGTGCCTGACTCAGATTATCAGCCATATCATTAAATGAACGTCCCAGTTCTCCAATTTCATCTTTAGAGGTTATTTTTACCCGGGCAGAGAGATCTCCTGCTGAAAGCGCCTGAGTTTTTTCCAGTAAGCCATGAATCGGATCACAAATATATTTACGAGTTAAAAAATAGTGGCACAGGGAAAGGATAATCAACATAATTATTGTTGAAGTTATAACATCTTTATGATGAGCATGAGCCAGGTCGGCCATTTGACCTTGTGTCATGACCAGATCAAGTACACCAATTTTCTTTTCCACGGGAGAATGGAAGTGACAGGCGGCGGTGTAACAGGTCGGCTCATTATAAATACCCCGCGTCATACTCAAGTACTGGGTACCAGAGTCATCAGAAAAAGACCGGCTCCGTTTTTCTACAGGGACATCAACCAGTGCCTTGGACTCGCCAATATGACAAAAAGAACAACTTTCATCATCTTCACTCAGGACTGTTCCAATTTCATTTTTGTTCATTGAAAAATTAACCACTCCCTCTTTTCCAAAGATGCGGATCCGTTTTACCCGGGGGGTTCTCCCTATGGCCTCAATCATCAACTGCAACTGTTCACGATTATCCGCCAACATTAAATGATAGGAGTCACGTAATATCATCCCAGAAAGCATATCTGCTTCCTGTAGTGACTTTTCATAAAATATTTTCTGCACTTTTTCTATATGTAAAAAAGCGGAAACAAACATGACAATAAGCAGAATCATACTTATTATTGCCGTATGTCTAATTGCCAACCGAATACGCATTTTCAAACTCCTTGATGAAAACATATATATGCGACGAGAAACAGCTTACTGAACAAAAGGATTTTTTAAAACCCTCTATTCACAAATGTCGAGCAAAACTCCTCATCCAAGTCATTGCCACCGATATCATTCCAAGACAATCTATCTAGTGTTCCCATTGCCTTTTCTGTAAGGCTGAAGTATAAAAACTCTTTCTCTGTACTTAAATCATGGGACAAACATAAATGGGATACAGAACCCTTCAACAAGCGGTCAGAGATCTGGAAAGAACCGGGCAACTGATTCGCATCAACCAACCGATTGAACCAAATCTGCTGGCTGGGGCAATTCAGAGGCGTGTTTATCAGCATCAGGGGCCGGCATTGCTTTTCACTAATCTCATCGGGAGTCGTTTCCCTGCTGTTACCAACCTGTTTGGTTCTCTGGGGAGAACCCGCTATTTATTCCGGGACACTTTGCGACAGGTTGAAGCTCTGGTTAAGTTGAAGCTTGATCCAAAAAGTTTACTGAAAACGCCATCTGCCTTTTTGTCCGCACCGGTTGCTGCTCTGCACCTGATCCCGAAGAAGGTCAAATCAGCACCGATATTAAGGTATCAAACCAGTATCAGTGACTTGCCACAGATAAAGAGCTGGCCGGATGATGGTGGTACGTTTATTACCCTTCCCCAGGTCTACAGTGAAAGCGGCAGGAAACCAGGGATTCGCTCCTCCAACCTGGGAATGTACCGGGTCCAGTTAGCGGGGAATGATTACCTTCAGAATCACGAAATCGGCCTTCACTATCAGCTTCATCGTGGTATTGGAGTTCACCATCATGAAGCTCTTGAGCTTAGGCAGCCATTCCGGGTCAATATTTTTGTCGGTGGACCACCATGTTTGACAGTCGCTGCGGTCATGCCACTCCCGGAGGGAATGCCGGAAGTTTCTTTTGCCGGACTTCTTGGCGCTCATCGAATTCCAATGGTGCAATCCTCTGGTTTTTTGCCAATGCCGGCAGAAGCAGATTTTGTTATCTGTGGCACCGTAGACCCTCAGCAACAAAAACCAGAAGGCCCCTTCGGTGACCATCTCGGCTACTACAGCCTCAGGCACGATTTTCCCCTGGTTAAAGTTGAGCGGGTCTACCACCGCCCTGATGCCATCTGGCCGTTCACTACAGTTGGCCGACCACCACAGGAAGACACCAGTTTTGGAGAATTCATCCATGAGCTGACCGGCGCACTGATTCCAGAAGTTCTCCCCGGAGTAAAAGCGGTACATGCCGTTGATGCTGCTGGAGTTCATCCGCTGCTGCTTGCTATCGGCAGCGAACGCTACACCCCCTACAGCAAACCCGACCGGCCGCAGGAACTGTTAACCCAAGCCAATGCCATCTTAGGACAAGGACAGTTATCCTTAGCAAAATATCTATTGATTGCTAACGAAAGTGACAATCCACAGCTTGATATCAACAACATTCCAGAAATGTTCCAGCACCTGCTGGAAAGGGTTAACTGGCAACAGGATTTACACTTTCAGACTGCGACAACGATTGACACCCTTGATTACAGTGGTCACGGCCTGAATCAGGGTTCGAAAGTCGTTATCGCCGCAGTTGGTGAAAAACGACGTGACCTGCCAACAGAGATTCCTGAGAATTTGGCTTTGCCACGAGGTTTTAAAAAACCAGCGATTGCCCTCCCTGGAATTCTGCTGGTAGAAGGGCCTGCGTGCAATGAATATCGACCAGGCGAAGATTTAAACCTACTGCGGTTCGGCAAAAAAATAGGGGGGGACGACCCAATCAATAATTTCCCTTTGATTGTGATTGTCGACGATAGTGAATTTTGTGCCGCAACATTGAACAACTGGCTCTGGGTTTGCTTTACCCGTTCCAACCCAGCTGCAGATATTTATGGGATGGGGAGTTTTTCGAAAGCAAAACATTGGGGTTGCTCAGGAGCACTACTCATTGACGCACGCAGTAAGCCACACCATGCTCCAGCCCTGATAGATGACCCGGAGATTGAAAAACAAGTCGACCAATTGGCAACTCATGGTGGGCCATTACAGGGAATTATTTAAGTCGATGCAAAAGATCTTAGAAGATTTAATTCTGCTAGTGTTTTTGAACCACTCTTACCGTAGGTGGGACATGCTCGAATGGTGCTTAGTTAAAGAAATTTCCAGCAAAAACGGGACTGTCCCCAGCATCATCGGGGGCTGTCCCAGGCTATTGCGGTGCGAACCACGACGGTTCTTCGTGGTCGTAAACTTCGGGACAGCCCCCATGCGGGGACAGTCCCGGATTTGCTGCCATCAACAATTAACCTAACGTCTACAGATAAGAAATACACCCACCAATAGGAGAGCTACCCCAAGCATCCTCTTGAAATCAACTGGAATACCACGCATACCGAACAAACCATAGTGATCCATCACCATTCCAGCTGTTAACTGCGAAACTATCGTTAAAGCCAGAACAGCAGTTGTCCCGATACGTGGCACCCCGACAATCGTCATAGCCACAAAGAACGCGCCAAACAAACCACCGGTTAATTGCCACCAATCTGCATCGGGAACACGTCTGAAACTTCCTTGCCCACTCGCAAGTGAGACCAGAAGCAGAACCACAGTTCCAACCGCAAAAGAGACAGTAGCCGCTTCCAGAAAGCCAGTCTTTTCTGCCAACCGAGCATTAATTGAAGGCTGCACTGCAACCGCAACGCCACCAATAGCCATGAGGATAATAAGGACGAGATTCGACATTAACTAATTTTTTCACTCTGTTTCTGACAGTCAAGACAAAATGGGGATTCAGGACGTACATTCAGACGGGAATAGCCAATTGGCTCTTCACAACGGTGACATTCTCCATAGCGTTCCCGCTTAATCGCGAGTAAAGCAGCTTCGACAAGAACCAACCGTTGCATATGCCCAGTACGATTAGCCACAGCCATAGCCTGTTGCTGTAATGCATCCATTCTGGACAACCGCCCGATTGGCTGTTCCAGATCAACAATCTGGCTGCTCGCTGAGGATTCTGTGAGCAGCAGCCCCAACTCCTCTTTCAGCATCAACAATTTGTTCTGGAGTAAGATCTGCTGATCAGCCGTCAAGTCCTCCATCAACTGGTTCGTTGTCGCACCAGTTTTGAGACAACCTTAAACCCATCGGTTCCAGCTACTTTAACTAGCTGAAAAAGAGCTGTTTCGGTTGTGGTAATCACTGCACCAGCCTGGGCAGCTGTGCTGAGCGCATTTTCGTAATCACTCTTAAAACGAGAACTGACCGCATCCCTGACCAGGTGGACAATATAACCACGATCCAGCAGATCAAGAACTGTCTGAAAAACACAAACATGTGTTTCCATTCCAACGATCAAGACTTGTTTTGCCCCGCTTTTTTCCAGGGCAGTCATAAATTTATCTTCGCCAAAACAGCTAAAAGACATTTTTTCGATACAATCTTGTTCTGTTGCTCCATTTAATTGAGCCACAGTATGACCAAGACCCTTCGAATATTGCTCTGTTGCAATAATCGGAAGTCCGAGAGATTTAAACCCTTCAACCAATAGATTGGCATTAAGAATCAGCTGGTTGTACAAATCCTGATTCATTGCCGGAACCAGCTTTTCCTGAACGTCAATAACTACCAGAGCGGCTTTTTCAGCATCAAGCCAGAATTTATCTTTTATTTCAGCCATATTATTCTCCTTTATTTAGGTGTTATTCGTTCAGTATAGGGGCTTGTCGACCGAGTTGCCAACAAAAAAAACCGCCCCAACGGGGGCGGTAGATTTAATTCTACGCAGCAATTCCAGACTAATGATGCGCCTCTTCCTTATCAACCAGAAACGCCGGAAAGATCATGTTGAGGAAATAGAAGATAACAAATGGCGATACTGCAACCAGCAGTGCTCCTCCCAGGCCTTCTTTGAAGGTTTCAATGTCATGCGGAATGATTGGCATATGATAATGCATGAATCCATTAAAGGTTAACGAGAAAGCCTGGCCGCCGATCACAACATTCCAACGCATCATGAATACACCGAACAGCACCAGAATCGAGGCCAGGACGGCACGCCGGACTGTCACCCCGGGAATCAGCAGCATGATAAACGGCAGGATATTGCCGATCCCGTACTGGAGGATAAATATATTGACGTAATCGTGTTCGAACAGGACGTTGCGTAAAATATCCCAGGATTTCACCGCTGTATAACCGCGGAAGATCATGTCGAGAGCCTCCAGCGTCAGGGCAAGGGTCATGAAGATCAGCAGATACTTGGAGGTCATCTTGACCTCATGTTCCTGCACACTGCGCAGATGATCATAATCAACCACAGAACTGCCATGAGCGATGCCATCAGGCAGGAAATAATTCTTGCCGCGCCTGGCGGCCCATTTGCGCAATCCCATAAAAAGATAGTAGCAAACGATACAGAGAGCAATTCCCGAAACCACCGCTGAACAAATGAAGATAACCGGCATCAGCGGGGTCATCCAGAGAGCATTGGCTTTAACCGAGCCGAAGATAAAACCGGCATAGCCGTGGAGGAAGCTGGCGACCGGAATACCGAGGCCAGCGAGGAATTTGACCGCCTTGTGATCCGCGCCAAGGGCTTTTTCCGAGGTATCCATGGCACCGAGAGAGATCAGTTTGTAGATTCTCAGCAGTATGCCCTCATAGACGCTCCGGTCGTTTTTTGCCGAGAGTCGATGAATCGAAAAGACAATGAACTCGCGATAGACAAACCAGATCTCAGCGGCAACGATACAGGCGTAGGTCATAAAGACGATGCCAAAGGCCGATATTGCCGAGGTGAAATGCGGCGTCATCAGCACGTTTATACCGCGCAATGGTTGCATCAGATGCAACAACAATGGCAGCATTGCCACCGGTAGCAGGGCGAAGGAAAAGACCAGCGCGAAGCGGGCAATTTCCTTGAGCTTCTCGACCCCAAACACGTGGTAAAGCGAGGAGAGGACGAAGGCGCCAGCAACCAGGCCGGTCATATAGGGATAGAGGACGATCTGGATCGCCCAGTAGACATACTCGTTGGGCAGGACAAAGAGATCCTTGACCGTCCAGATTTCGCCGTGGACAAGCATTGGGGCAAGTTGTTCAACCATGGCTAATGTACCTCCTTGCTCAAACCGATGTAGTAGACATTCGGTTTGGTACCGTATTCGGCGCGCAAAACCCCGACTCGCTGGTTCAGTACCGCTTTGGCGACCGGATCGTTAGGATCACGCAGATTGCCGATCTGCCGCGCACCGAAGGGGCAGGCCTGGGCACAGGCGCTGTTGCCGCCATTGCTGATGCGGTGATAACAGAAGGTACACTTGTCGGCAACCTTCGCTACGGGATGGAAAAAACGCACTCCATAAGGGCAGCCCATGATGCAATACCCGCAGCCGATACACCAGGTACGGTCAACCAGCACCACGCCATCAGCGGTCTGATAGGTCGCTCCGACCGGACAGACCTGAACGCAAACCGGGGTTGAGCACTGGTTACAAAGCTTAGGGACAAAAAAAGCCTGGGTAATATCCTCATCCGGGATCTCCTTCATACCCGAGGCATTCTGGTCGATCAGCTTGCTGGTAAAACCGTTGAGTGCCCCCTTTGGCGTATCCGCATTCACCTTACCATCCTTGGTAATCACATAACGTTCAACCCAAGTACGGGTGACATTGGCATCCAGCGGAATATCGTTTTCAATCTTGCAGGCCTTGACACACATGCCGCAACCGACACACTTCAGGGTATCGACCAGAAAACCCCAGCGCAACTCGGGGTTCTGCGCCAGAACCTCCCCGGGATCGAGTAGTTCCAGAGCCGACATCGAAACCACAGCTCCAGAGACGAATACGGCGGTACTTTTTAAAAAATCACGTCTCTTCATGGCTTACATATCCTCCAGACTCGGGTTGTGCGGATTGTGACACTCAACACACTCGATGCCAGCATTGTGCGTTTTCGGATCAATACCGGGGAGGTCATTGCGCTGACTGGATGGCATGTAGAGCTCGAAATGACAGCGTAGACAGAGATCACGACTGCGATCGATGCTCAACTTTTCTGGATCCTCCGGGTGATTGAAGGCCGCACCGTGGCAGTCTTCGCAAGAGATAATGCCGTGACCTGAATTGACAATACTTTCACTGTTCTCTGTGTGGCACTCTGCGCAGTAGGCCGCTCCCTTATATTTGGCAGGAAACTCTTTCCATTCCTGCTCATTACTCAGACGGTGAAAACCGAAAGTGTAGCCACGCTCCTGAATACCGAAATCCGATGGTACGTAGAACATCCTGAAAATCAGAATGCAGGCTACGAGCCCGATGACCACATAAAGAGGTCTCCACACATGTCCTTTCACAAGTTTCTCCTTTTCAACAATCTATCAAATCCAAAACAGTGTTTGTTATTATCTGTATCTTGAGTTATTTTGTCAACATCATTCTAGCAAATCCATAACTTAGATAACTAGTTAATAACAAACATCATTAATTGAAGTTCAGCTGAAAAAATTGTGAGTGAAGAATATTAAATTCAAATATCCCTAGTAATTTAGTAAACTTTAAACTATATATAGAATACTGTTATAATATAACAACATCGTCCGACCACAGAGGGTTTGCTATGGGTGTCGAAAAATATTCTTTCGAGCGACAAATCCAGGAACTTAACGAACAAGTCAGGCAGCTTAATCAGCGCGTCAGCCAGCTTGAGAGCGGTATGACAAAAGAAGCTGTTGCCAAGTCGACCCAACTGAGTCGACAACCCGTACAACAACCCGCCAAAGAGGAGATGTTGCCGACAGGGGCAGCGCTTCTGGTCGGCAGCAGCTCTCTGCTGCAGCACATCTCGGCAGTCTGCTTTCTGCTGGTCGCCGCCCTTGGACTACGTGCCTTGACTGATAACGGCCTGCTGGAATTAGAGGTCGGTACCGCTCTCGGCATAGGCTACGCGGCAGCTCTGATCATTGGTGGCTACCTGCTCTACCGCAAAAACAAGAGCATGGCTCCGATATTCACCACCACTGGCAGTCTCCTGATGTTCAGCGTACTGGTTGAGACCTACACCCGCTTCGCTTCGCTTCCAGACGAACTGGTCTATATCATGTTGGCCGTAACCGGTATCAGCATGGCGGTCATCAGCTACATCAACAAGGCCGCCGTACCAATTATTATCGGAACTCTGGGGATGTGTGCGGCCGCCGTCGCCATCGATTACCCTAACCCCTATTTCCCCTACCTGGGCTTACTTCTCTGGATTTCCAACATCCTCGGTTTCTTTGCTACGCGCTTGAAACGCTGCTCCTGGTTACGCTGGCTGTTGTTATTCACGACACACTTTATGCTGCAGATCTGGGGATTAAAATTGAGTGGTTTAATGAACCACGGTGGCTCAGCCGAGCACTTATCGCCTAACTGGTTTATCCCGATCATCACTCTGATCGGCGCGACCTTCGTGATGATTTCACTCTTCGGCATTATCCGCAGCGGCGATGAAAAAATTTCCAAGTTTGACTTCTCTCTTCCAGTGATCAATGCCGGCTGGTGCTACGTCGCAGGCATCTATGCCTTAAAAGACCCAACCCTGTTCGGCGCTCCAGCTGCCGCAGCGGCCATTGTTCACTTTGCCCTGGCTTATTGGCTTTCCAGGCGACAAACAAGCAATGCTCAAGGCACCAATACTTTCATGGCCGGCGGCCTGATCTTGGCCGGCCTCTCTCTACCAGCATTGCTTGGCAATATATTTCTTCCGCTACCAATCCTGTCCGTACTGGCAATTGCAACGTGCTATTTTTCGTATCGCTGGTCAAGTGGCGGAATGCGCGTAACATCCTATCTGCTACAAGTTTACATCAGTGTAGTTTTTAGCATTGAATTTATCGGGGGATTTGATGACCAGCAGCGATCCCCTGCAATTCTCATCGTGGTCTTAATCTGCAGTATGATCGCCTTGGGGCACTACTACTATGCGCGGCGCACCAAACCTCCGGAGCGTTCCCAGATTTTCAGTCATTATGACAAAAGAGACCAATCTGCCCTGTTACCGCTTTTTGCCGGGTTGACAAACTCCTTCTTCACCTGCATGCTCCTCGCATATTATGCTTTGCAGTATTATTACCAAGAAGACATGACCTTCGCATTGATCGGAACCCAGTCGATCATTATAAACCTTGCTGCAATTTTCATAATGATACGGGCTTTTTTCAATGATAATACTGAGCTACGAAATGTCGCAATCTTAGTCCTGGTGATTGGTGGTAGTAAGGTTTTTATCATCGATCTGTTCAGGATCAGCGGTGCATGGCTGGTTTGCAGTATTTTTACTTTCGGCATCGCAGCAGCACTTGCATCACTGGTTTTGGCACGCTGGAGAACCGAACCCTCCGATCAGCGCCAGCAGTCAGAACCAGCCATCAACGAACCAGAGATAGAGGGGTGACTTACCCCATCCAATTTGAAGCTAAAAAGACCCTGCTGGCATTTCGCCAGCAGGGTCTTTCTTATCTCTTGCCAGGGACAAACCGCCTGACTCAGCACAATTTCCAGTTACCACCCAGCTGGTTTATCTATAGATTCCAGCACCGGTAAACATTGAGGTTCCAGGGATACGGCGAATATAGGTCTCCTTTACCCTGGGTGCAGTGCTACCCGGTTTTGGCCACATATACTCAACCCAACCCTCACCCTGAGTTCCTGCGACAACAACAAATTCAACAAAAAGCATCTTGGGATCTTTAGGGTTCTTGTCAGGAGTGCTCAGCAGACTCTTCATTTTCATCAATCCCGGCATCATCGGGTGGGCGAGCATCTTTCCTTTCAGATCCATGACAAAAACGTAGGAATCCTTCCAGACAAACTTTCCATCTTTTTTGGAAATTTCTGCTAAAGCCGCATCCTTATCCTGCAGAATCATTTCCGCTGCTTGTTTGCTCTTTTCGATACATTCAGCGACTGTAGCACCATTTTCATCGGCATAAGAGATGCCGCTGAAAACGACCAAAGCAACTAGCACAAAAAATAATGTCAATAATCTCTTCATAGTTTCCTCCCTTCGGATCAATTAGAGGATAATCGCCCACAGTTAATAAGCTTCTGCTTAACCTACATCTCACCCATGAGCAGTTTCAGAACTTCCGGATCTTCTTCCTCTTCCGCCAGAATAGTATGGCAGGTGTCACAATCCATCGAAATGACTTCTCCACTTGCGGATTCATGTTCGTCATTGTGGCAGCGGAAGCAGCCAAGCTCATTCGAGTGGCCGATATTACTACTATAGGTGTCCCACTGAATACCCATTTCCGGGAAAACATTTTCTACGTAGGCTGCCTGGACTCCAGCAATCGCCTTCTCAACCAAGGGGCGGTTATTTGTATAGATATCGGCATAATTATTTTTATAAAAACTCGTTAAACTCGTCGCAATTGCGGTGCGCGCCTCATCCTGAGTTTTATACTCTACAGAAACAATCTTCATAGCCTGCTGCTTGATATAAGGCAAGTCAGTCGGAATATCATTTGTCAGAAACTTACTATCAATAGCCGGAGCGGCTGGCAGATAAATATGGCTGGGTCGGTTGTGGCAATCGATACAATCCATAACCCGTTCCTGAAGATTGGTTGCCGCAGCAATTTGTTCATCTGCCTCACTGGATCGATAAATAATTTTTTTGCCGTTTGCAGTTTTTTGCGAAACTTCTGGAATAATATTCCGCCCCCAGTCAGCAGCCGTGTATACAATCTCATTTTCCGGTGCAACATGCCAGTGAATGCCATGGGAGCCTGCAGCCCGATCCCCGGCACTGCCAATCTTCAACAGCAAGACCGTCTGCACATGGGTGTTCTTTTCATCTTCAAGATATTTGTCCTTAATAACCAATTTGTCACCGTGAAATTTTTCCGGCCGGTGGCACTGTTCGCAAGTATCACGAGCCGGTCGCAAGCCGTGTACCGGGGTCTCGATCGGTCGGGAAAAGGTATCTGCAACCACTGCATAGAGCTGCCGAGCCCCGGAAATTTTTGATTTGACGAACCAGGAAGCCCCGGAGCCAATATGGCACTCAACACAGTTTACACGTGAATGGGCCGAATTCTGATAGGCCGTATATTCTGGAGTCATCGGCACATGGCAAACCTCGCCACAAAAGGCATTAGACTCCATGTAGTGATAACCACTGTAGCCCAGCACAGCAAAGACAAACAGGTTGATGCAAGTCAGGAAGACGCCGAGAAAAACCAACTTGCGGATTTTGTCATAGCTGGATTCATCGGCCAACTTGTCGCGAAAGTAAGCCAGAGTGAACAAGCGAACGTCCTCTTTTCCTCTGGCAAAAAACAGACCGAAAAAGATCAGCACCAACCCGCCAATAAAGGCTGGTCCGAGGATCATGTAGATAAAGCCGGCAAAGTATGGATTAGGGATGTGGAAAATCAGATCGTAAAGCACTGCTCCCACCAGAAGCGGGAAAATAATGGTTACTGCCATTGCCCCCAGCAGGGCAACCCGGCTGTGCGCAATGCCCCGGAGAAAAGCCTTTGGAATATTACTGAGTGTTGTTGCCATCGATATTTATTCTCCTTTGGACAAACGCTGATAAAACAACAAATCACCAAGCTAATTTTGCCACGCAGCGGATAGAAACTTTCACTTGCATGTCTGTTTATAGAAGTTTAATCAGAAAAATAAGACGGCAGAAAACCTAGCATTTCAGTAAAGAACTGTCAATAGCAATCAATAGGACTTCACGGTAACTTCGTTCTTAAGCGAGCACACGCATGACACCGGAGAATTTTTGTCATTTTTAAATAATCGGGAACCGAACGGACACTTTATAGTGAGTTGTCGCAGCTTTTGCGCCACACTGGGAACTCCTCTGGATTTGCCAAACTAACGGTGAAGCGGCTGAGCCTTGAGACATCCTCCGATCCATAGCCCGTACCTATCCGACTGCGATCCTCGTCAAAACTCCAGTCGATGTATATAGTGGCAACTTCAGGATTGAGATTTTTAGCCCATCCAAAATCGCCTGATAGCCACACATCCCGCAGCGGTTGATAGCTTTGCCTCAGTTCCCGATAGCGAGCCTCTTTGGATGACACAACGGGTCGAACCTGGATTTCTGTTAAACTCACTACTGAATTCTTCGAGTATGAAGGGGTTTTATCCTCAATCCATTACGTATGCATAAAGCACAAACTATAGGCGGTTTCTGAGAATACGCATGACCAGAACCCCCAGAATAGTCAGTGCCAGACCGACAAACACGAACAGATAACCGATAGAATGGCCTTCTCCCAACCCCCACAGGTCTTTGCCTTTCATTAGCAGGATAAGACCAACTCCACAGAAAGTAGCCACACCACCGATAATATAAATACCGATTGCCAAAATTGACAAGATCAGTTCTTTATCTAGCATAATTTACCCGCACATAAAAGTAAGGGACGGCCGAATGGCAGCCCCTTACGGCTATCTACACTACTCAAGTAGAAACCCACCGCAAGCAGCGGGAGACTAACTCTGCGGATCAACCCGCCGGCTTTCAGCCAGCTTCCGCCCCAAGGGGCGGAGAATTGAAGCCACAGCGATTAAACGTGATGTCCGCCAGCAATGAAAGCATACACCATCAGAAACAGCAGCACCACGCCGGTAAACAGAGCCAGGAAGCCAAACCCCTTGATAAAGAAGTCGTAGATAACGCCACTCGGCTTTTCCTTGATGTACTGATCAAGGATGCCGGCTTCTTCATAACGTTTCCATTGGTTACCACGTTCCTCGATAAACTCTCCTTTGGGCAACTCGCCATTGAAGATAACAAAGTCCATCGGGAATTTCTCTGGCCGCCCATGGGTATTGAAGAAATGGACGGTAAAAATGAAGCCGGTCGCCAACAGTGCTTCATCCGAATGAATGATTGTTGCCACATTAAACACCCAACCCGGCAAGGCGGCACCAAAGAACTCCGGAAACCAGAGCATCAGGCCAGAACCACCGATGGCAAACATCCCCCAGAAGACGGCAATAAAATCAAACTTTTCCCAGTAAGTCCAGCGATCAAAGCTCGGCTTAGGACCAAGGAACAGAAACCAGCGAACCATTGCAGTGATATCTTCAATATCCTTCAGATTTGGACAAAGTGATTCCGGACCAAACAATCTCTGGAAAAACTCAGCCGGATACTGAAGTTTGTAGAACAGGAATTTGGCACTCATAACTATTGCACTGGCAAAGTAGATAAACGTAATCACCGCCCCAATCCGATGCAACAGACCCGCATTTGCAGCGCCACCGTAAAAATCCATCATTAAGATAGCCCACTTCTGATCTGCAAACTTAAGAGGAATACCCGTCAGAGACAACAGCAAAAAGCTGGTGATAACCAGAATGTGCAGGATAATATGAACCTTGGTAAAACGCCGGTAAATTTTGTGTGCATCTTTAATTTCATGATGCGTTCCAGCAATCAAAGCCCGTTTTTTTTCACGATTCTCCGCAAATCCACGGAACATCCAGAGGAGGGTATGCACCCAAAACACCGCAAAGGTTCCTAACAGTAACCCTGACATAGTGATGTATGTATAAAAGAGAATCGGGTAATTTTCTTTGTCCTTCATGTTCCCATGCGGATAAAACTTAACAAAAAGCGGGGAGGAGTTTTCGTGGCACTGTCCACAGGTTGCGACCAGGTTATCTGGATTTATGCTGGATCGCAGATCATCATGCGGCAGGATATGGTGAGCCGTATGGCAGTCGGCGCAACCGGCAACCTTATCCGGAAAACCGAGACGATAATTTTTCCCGTGATAGCTTTCCAGGTAGGTTTCAACGGCAAGGTGGGTGACACCGTTTTTCTCCATCAACTCTTTATCAGCATGACACTTCAGACAGACGTTGGTATGGAAAGCACGAAAACCATGATCGCTCGGGTCACCAATTTCGTTAATCGCGTGCAGATTGTGGCAGTCGATACAGGCTGCTGAATCCATGTTGCCAGCCTGCAGTGCCGTGCCATGAACCGATTCATGGAATTCAGAGAAAGCATCATCGTGACATTCGGCACATTTCTGCACCGCAATGCGTTTGTCCCCTTTCCAGGCTGTTTGGCTGTGGATCTCTGAGTGGCAAGTGGCACACTCAATATCGTTCAATTTATGGACACTGGAATAGTGTTCCGCTGTCTCCTTTTTGTGACAGCGGACACACTTTACAGGCCCAGGCATTAACGTGCCTTCCATGTGAAGATCCAGATCAACCAGTTCTACATGACAGGCAACACAGCCATTGGCGCCATGAACCGAGGTAGAAAACTCCTCCGCAGAGATAACATCATCGTGACATTCCAGACAGGTTTCTGGTGAAGCTACCAGCTCTTGAGCTACAGCCTGTGAACCGCAGAGAACGGCCAACAAAAGCACAGAATAGAACAGAAACTTACGCATCAAACTCTCCTTGAAAATATCTTTCAAATAAAACTGCAAAAAAGGCGCTGGGACACCTCCTGATTGCTTTTTTGACTGTACGAGTGGCATCATTCAGGCAAAAAATTTTATCGCGAACAGAAGGCGTTAAACGCTACAGATGTATATTTTTATCATACAGGGCGGACACTACCCTCATCATAAAATTATTGCAACATAAAATCCCTTAAAAATGGTGAAAATAGCTATTAACTAGCTGAAAAGAACGGTAAATTTAAAATATTACGCTGCTGCCGCTCGTATACAATATACAAAAAAAGGCGACCCAGATGGGTCGCCTCTTTAATTTTGTATAAAAATCAGCCTATTTAGCCAACAGCTCAAGAACCTGATCGGTGAAAGGATTGGCAAAAAGAATAATCATCGCCACAACAAAAACGTAGATAGCCAGAGACTCAACCATTGCCAGACCAATCATCATAGTGGTCAAAATTTTACCGGAAGCACCAGGATTACGTGCGACACCTTCACAAGCACCTTGAATAGCATGTCCCTGACCGATACCGGTGCCAATAGCCCCAAGACCCATACCAATACCAGCTGCCATCACACACCAAGCAAAAAACTCCATTTTTTTCTCCTTTTTGTTATAAAACCAAGATTAATTGTTCCTAAATAATATAGGACTGACTTCTCACACGCGTGGGAAGTAAAAAATTTTGTCGCATTTTAACCTGAAGGCTATGAGTTTAAAATTCACCCTGCCTACAATCTAAAAAGCTTCCGCCTAGCATCCTGCCTTTAGTGAGCCTCTTCCAAAGCGCCTGCGATATAAATCATCGCCAGCAAAGTAAAAACAAAGGTTTGAATAAAGGCAATTAATACCCCCATCAGCATCATTGGAATTGGCAGAAATAATGGCACCAGAGCCAGGAAAATCATCAAAACAACTTCATGTCCGTACATGTTACCAAAAAGACGTAAAGAGAGGGAAAGTGGTCGCGCCAGATGGCTGATCAATTCGATGACAAGCATTAAAGGAGCCAGCCAGAGAATCGGCCCCATGAAATGCTTGATATAGCCGAAACCATGTTTTTTGATTCCAACAACATGGGTCAAGACAAATACCGTTAAAGCTAACGCAATATTTGTATTAAGATTAGCGGTCGGAGGATAAAAACCAGGAATCAGGCCAAGCAGATTGCACACCAGAATAAACAAAGCAAATGTGGCAATCAGAGGGAAATAAGCCTTCCCTTCTTCTCCCATCGTTTCTTCAATCAAACCCTCGATACCGCCAACAACAGCCTCCATAAGGTTCTGCACTCCAGAAGGAACGAGAGTCAATGACCGGGAAGCCAGGAAAGAAACGACAATCAAGATGGCCATCACTAACCAGGTGTACGTGACATGCTCACCTACACGCAGGTGCAGCTGCTCCGTAATCCACTGCAGAAATAAAAAGGGATGGGTCATGGGCTAAACTCTCCTCTATCTTTTGAATACCTAATAAAGTCGCTTGATCGTTGTAATAAAAAGATTTATCACGATCACTGAAAGACCAGCAGACAGTGCCAGAGGATGGATACCACCGCGCACCATGAGCAAATAAATTGAAATCGAGATAAACAGCAAGCGAAACAAGTAATTCAGTTTATAGCTTTTCTCCGCTGCGTGTGGTGGGTTGTTTAACACTTTTAACAACGAACGCCCCATCCAACGATAATTGATGATGACGAGAACTCCACCAGCGAGAACCCCGACAGTCACCGACAATGACTGCCAAAACAAACTCAACAGAACCAGGACAATCAGGATTATCCAGTTACGGAAAGCCAACTCGACGAGTAGCTGATCATCCTTTTGATTCATGATCTCGATGCGGTTGCTCTTCCAGTTGCTGACGCTTTAATTCTCGCGTTGTCAGGATATAAACATTACGAAAACCAGCAATAATACCGATTAATAACATGATCAGAGTGAACATTGGAGAGGTCTCCAACCACCGATCCAGATAGAACCCCATTGCCAGACCAATAAGCATCGAAACAACCAGGGAAATACCAATACTTGATAAAAAACCGAGACTCTTAAATAATTGCCGTTTTTCTTCATCCATCAGGAGGTCACCAAATAGCGGGAACTACCGTAAAAGCGGGTTCTAAGTACCACAGAGGTATTAAACGAGTCAAGATAGTTTCTCTGAACAACAAGAATACGAATAGTATATTCCGGTAAATTCTCTGCCGCAAGCGATTCGTCGCATTAGCCCCCTCTATAGATAAAAAACGCCCCAGATCCTCTGGGGCGCACAACATAAATATTTTTATAATTTAATTTCAGGCTTTCGTCATCTGTATCGAAGTCAAATTGTCACCGTCAGGCATTAACTGCTGAATTCCAAGCACGGTAAAGTTGTATGGGGCAAAAATCAACCCTTGCGGGACAGAATCACTAATAAGAGCCGTACCAATGGTCGATCCGGTTAGACTGGTCAATTTGAGCTTGTCACCATCTGCAATCCCGGCCACCTTGGCGTCCTCTGCGTTTACGTTGAGAAGCCCTTCGGGCTCTACTTCCAATGGCGCCGGTGCCCACGTCGAAGTCGTTCCAAAATGACCTGCCGAAGTACCAGTCAATAATTGCAGCCCGTCTGCACCGGTGCCTGCGGTGATCAATTGATACCTGAGACCTTGATCGGCAACCTGTGGCAGATTTAGTAAATATGTGTTGCGATCATCGTCAAGAAAATCAGCCCCAGCATACAGAGAAGTTAATTCACTGATTTCATTAAAGATATCAACTTTATTAAAGGTAACCAAAGTTTTATTCAAGCGCCCATAGAGCTCAGCAAAAATTTCCCAGTCTTCGCGACTTTTTCCAACCGGACGGACTGCTTGATTAAAACTGCGCACGCTGTGATCAAGAGAGGTAAAACTACCCGATTTTTCCGCATAAGAGCTCCCAGGCAAAACAACTGTTGCCAGGCGGGTAATTTCTGAGGGGAAAATATCCTGAACAACCAATACTTCGACTTGTTTTAAAGCCTTCATCCAACGGCTGCTGTTAGGAAAACTCTGTGGGTTAGTCGCTGCCAGATAAAGAAAACGAACCGTACCCGCCTCGATCTCCTGCAAGATACCCTCGGCATCAAGCCCGCCATCGGGAAGGTCACATTTCCATGCTTTAGCAAATTTTTCTTTGTTATCAGTATAGGGTTGGAATCCAGGTAGATTTTCTGGATAGACACCCATATTGAGAACCCCCTGCGTATTTCCTTTTTCATCCAGAGGGAAGAGACCGCCGTTGTTGTTTAAAGCGCCGCTGAGAATGGCCAGATTGGCAACAGCTGCCGCTTTTGAGGTGCCGAATGCCGACTTGCAAATATCAGAGCCAAAGATAACCGCAACATTTTCTGCCTTGCCAATAATATCTGCAGCTTGTTCCAAAGCCTCGCGACTGAGCCCCGTAGCTTCAAATACTTTTTCCAGATCAACCACCGCCAGATCAGCTTTCAGCTCATCCAGATTAAAAACTGTCCGCTTTAAGTTATCTTCATCAATATGACCTCGATCCAGCAGAAGCCGACCAAGTCCACTTGCAAGGGCTATTTCACTCCCCGGTTTATAGCTGAGCTGACTATCGGCAAACTGGGTCAGATGAATCTGGCGCATATTGGCAATAACCAGCTGACCGCCATTGCGTCGAACCGCATCCTGTATTTTCCAATCAACGGCTGGAGCTTCCGCCGAAGGATCAGCGCCGAAGACGAGAACTGCATCAGCATTACCAATAGCTTCCATCCGGTTACTGGCACCATGCAAACCAAGCCCTTTGTCAAGCGCCCGCAACGTCCGCATTGCACCAAAACGAGCCTCAGTATCAATATTATTACTCCCGATCGCCGCTCTAAAAAGCTTTTGGAACAGGTAATTTTCTTCGTTGGTCAAGCGGGGAGAACAAAAACCAGCAACGGCTGCAGAGCCACTCTCCTTCTTAATTCTCTCAACTTCTGCGACCACCCTCTCCAGAGCTTTGTCCCAGGAAACTGGTTTTTGCTCAACAGTCGGTTCAACTAAGCGCCTTTTGTTATTAATGTAACCATAGCCAAAGAAACCACCAACACAGAGAGTGCCATTATTGGTTGTCCCTTCATCATCAGAGGTCACTCGCAAGACCTCATTGTCTTTAACATTAAGATCGATCTGGCATTGGCTCGGGCAATAGGTACAGATGGAGGGAACCTTATTCAGCGCCCAAGGACGTGCCTTAAACTTGTAAGGCTTGGAGATCATGGTGCCGGTTGGACAAACAGCAACGCAGTTTCCACAGTAAGTGCACTTTTCAACTTTTTTATCGATGAAAGCCCGATCGCCCTTATCGTTAACAAACAGGGCATCGGCACCAATAATTTCATGGCAAACTTTGACACATTTTTCACAGAGGATACAGCGATTTGGTACCTGCTGGATCAACGGCCAGTGATTGATTGTTGCCGGATTGACATCTTCTGCTTTGAATTCCTGATGTGTCACATCCAAATCATAGCAGACATCCTGCAAATCACACTCACCACCGGCATCACATACCGGGCAATCGAGGGGATGATTCACCAGAATCAATTCCATGATCTGTTTACGGCTGCGGGTCAGTTTTTCTGACTGCGTGGTTACATTGATACCCTCTTTAACCGGGGTATTACATGCAGTCATAGGACGGTCAACTCCCTCTATTTCCACAGCACAAATCCGGCAGGCACCCGTCGGCGAAATTTTTTCTAACCAACAGAGGGTTGGAATACGAATATCCACTTGCCGAGCGGCCTCAAGAATTGTTGTGTCCTTGGGAACGCTTACCGACTTACCATCTATCGTCAGGTTGACCATATTATCTTCACCTCGAATGCGGGCTGTTTTGTCCTGGACAATGAAAATCTGCCCTTACATACAACCTTTGTGATGTTTTTATATTTTAAATAGCAATCATCGAAACGCGGTAACAGCGCAGACAACGTTCAGCTTCCAGAACCGCTTCACTGTCAGTAAAACCAAGTTCAACTTCGTTATAGTTCCCGACGCTGGCTCGCTCTTTACCATGGATTTCATGCTGTTCAAACCGTTGCACAGCATCAAGCCAGGGAACCTTTTCATCTTTATCGTAGACACCCAGACTGGTCAGAATATCTTCATGGAAATCTTCATCAGTCAGATAGGCTTCCCCCTCATCCAACCAACGCTGAATCACCTTAGCGGCACGGTGGGCATTCCCCACACAGGCGACAACTGTCAGGGGACCAATCTCCGCATCTCCCGATGCAAATACGCCATCCATATCAGTCAGAAGAATCCGTGACAGTGGGTTTCCCATACTATCGCTCAGGTCACGATCAGCACCATTCTTCAATGGAATATACTTGGTGACAACCGTATTCCAGCGGGTAATCTTTATTCCAGTCTCCTCAGGAATAAAAGAGAGGTCAGGATCCTGGCCAATAGCCGGAATCAAAGTGTCACACTCAACAATGAACTCACTACCTTCAATAGGTTGAGGACGACGACGACCAGAGTCATCAGGCTCTCCCAATTTCATTTTTAAACATTCTACTCCAGTAACCTGGCGCTTTTCGTTAACAATAATTTTTTTCGGCAACACCAGAAATTCAAACTGAACACCTTCTTCCTCGGCACCATCGATCTCCCAGACATCTGCCGGCATCTCATTGCGAGTTCGGCGATAGAGTAAAATCGATTCTTCAGCCCCCTCACGCAATGCCACCCGGACACAGTCAATCGCAGTGTTACCACCACCGACGACACAGACTTTCTTACCCATACCAGTCGGCTTACCCAGATAAGCATCCCGCAGGAATTCAATCCCCCCAGCAAGGAAGCCGTGGTAACCCTCATCCTCACCCTCAACACCCATTGGCTTCGACTTGTGTGCCCCGGGGGCGAGAAGAACAGCATCAAATTTGTCTTTCAGTTCCAGCAGACTGATATCTGTTCCAACTCTGGTATTATAAATGATTTCAACACCCATAGAACAGATGATATCAATATCACGCTGCAGGATATGGCGTGGCATCCGGTAGGCCGGAATACCAACAGCAATCATCCCACCCCCAAACCCCTCGGGTAATGCCTCATAGATAGTACAGGGATAGCCCTCAAGAGCAAGATAATAGGCCGCAGCTAAACCAGCGGGGCCAGCACCGACAATGGCAACCGTTTTGTCTTTCTTTGGTTTAGGTTGCATCGAAGGTTGATGATTATGTTTCCTCTCGTAGTCAGATGCAGTTCGTTTGAGAACCATGATATTGATTGGCTTATCAACATTGGCTCTGCGACAAGCTGTTTCACAGGGATGAGGACAAACCCGGCCGCAGACTGCTGGTAATGGCATACTTTCACGAATGACACTCAGCGATTCATCAAAACGACGCTCTTTTATTGCTTCGATGTAAGCAGGAATATCGATATGGGAGGGACATTTATCCTGGCAGGGAGCCGTCATTTTAAGTTTGTAGTCGACCGCTTTTTTCTCTTTGTTCTTCCCATGAATGTAAGCAAGGTAATCATCCCTGAAGTGCCTGACGGTATCAACAATTGGAATGGCTGAAGTCATACAGAGGGTACACTTACAATTCTGCAGCAATTCAGCAATATCCTCAATAATATCCAGATCGCTCTCTTCACCTTTTCCAGAAACAATCCGTGCCAGAGTATCCTGCATCACCCGGGTCCCTTTTTTACCGGGAGAACATTTAGCGCAGCAATAATCTTCTTGCACACGTTTGGCATACTCTGCCGCCATGGCAACAACATCAATATTGGGGTCTTTGAGAATCAACCCATCCCACCCCATAAAGGCTGAAATCTGCTTCTCACCATCAAAGGTGACCGGCAATTTCTTTTTGGCGACCTCAACCTCGGCATCACCGCCTTGGCGATTATCGATAACCTGTCTTCCCCAACTGGAAAAAGCAACCTGTGACAAACCGGCCTCCTTGACCTGCTTCGACCCTCCAAAAAAGGAAGGTCGAAAAACCCGTTAAAGGGTAGAATCACCAGATGTTCTGGCGGTTTTCAGTACTTGGAATCGTATACAGTATGCAGGTAGATACCATAAACAATGACTCTAAATCAAGGCTATTTTTTTCTCAGAAAGGAAGGAAAAAGGGGTGGTAAAGGCAAGGAAAATCAATTTGTTAGATTGAAAGATCCCCGATTGTCTTACTCCCTCCAGGGAAGAGCTGGCGGTTCATTTTCTATCAGCCAGACTCCCGGTTTTGTCAACTTTTCCTGAAACAACCGCCACTGCTGTTTCCAGCGCCATTTCTTGATCCGACTTGAGGGCAAACGATAATACTCCATTTCATACACAGCATCAGCCCGCCCTTCATGTTTATACATATCAATGCTCAAGATATGACTGTCAACAACATGGAGATCTGTATCTTCCTGAAACTGGTCAAGAAATGCGGCACGGGCATCCGGTTGTACGTAAGCAGCTGCATTTGGATAATCAGACCAGCGCATCGATTCACTGAACCCCTGACTGATTTCAGCTAACCCGGGTCCAACATCGACCGTACCAAGACAGGCAGTTAAGAGCAGGCACAGCAGTAATAAAGTGAACAGATTGCGCATAAAATTCCTTATATCTGGACGACCAAAGTTTAACTTTGCCCTTTGGTACCATTTACCTTCAACTGGGAAATGGTCGATCCATAATCAGAAGCACCAAATACAGCACTTCCTGCGACAAAAACATCCGCACCAGATCTGGCAATCTGTTCAATATTATCAACCTTCACTCCACCATCAACCTCTAGTTCAATCGGCAGGCCAAGAGCATCAATGTGACGGCGCAGTTCGGCGATCTTTGGTAAACTGCTCGCTATAAAGGATTGTCCACCAAACCCGGGGTTGACCGTCATCAACAAAACCAGATCCAATTCAGGCAGAATAATATCCAGAACAGAAAGAGAGGTCGCCGGGTTCAAAGATACGCCAGCCTTTTTTCCCAACGATTTAATCAACTGAACAGTGCGATGCAGGTGTCTGACCGCTTCAGCATGAACAACAATGATATCAGCACCAGCCTTGGCAAAATCAGGAATATACTGATCCGGGTTTTCGATCATCAGGTGAACATCCAGAGGCAACTCAGTCACTGGCCGGATAGCATCTACCACCAAAGGACCAATCGTGATGTTCGGGACAAAGTGACCGTCCATGACATCAACATGGATATAATCAGCACCAGCGTGATCGATAGCTTTGATTTCCTCTCCCAAGCGGGAGAAGTCGGCTGAAAGGATTGAAGGGGCAATTTTAATCATAATTTTGTCCATTTTTGTATATAGAGAGTATTCTGGGAACAGGTTCTCGTTACGATGTCCCGAACGGCGCCAGTCTAAGCAGTATCGCGGTAAACTTGGGACTGTCCCAAAGTTTACGAGCCACAAAGAACCGCAGCGGTTCACACCGCAAAAACCCTGGGACAGCTCCCATGCGGGAACAGTCCCGGTTTTGCTGCTATCTACTATCCCCGCCGTTGCAATCGGGCGGCAAAAAAAGCATCCATACCATTGTGTCGATGTGGGTAACTGCGCAAAGTCCCTTTGTCGGTGAACAAATCAACCCAACCTGACAAAACCTTCTCAGCTAGATTTTCCAACTCAAATTCAGGGTGATCCTCCAGAAAACTGTCAATAATTGCATCGGTTTCAACATGGCTGAAGGTACAAACAGAATAGAGCAATTTACCCCCAGGGCCGACCAGTGGGGCAATGTTTTCAAGAATCTGTCGTTGCAGAACTGCCAGCTCCTTGAGCTTGGCGGGGGACTTATTCCAACGCCCTTCCGGATTACGCCGTAACACCCCGAGTCCACTACAGGGAGCATCAAACAAAACCCGATCAAAGCTCTGCGTCTCAAGAAAATCTGGAGGTTCCGTCAAATCCCACTGCCGAGCACCAATTGAAGAACATCCCAACCTTCGGGCTCCCTCTGCAATTAACTCCACCCTGCGGGGATATTTATCCAGGGCAATAATTTCTGCCTGATTGCCAGTCAACGCCGCCAGATGAGTTGTCTTTCCACCAGGAGCAGCACAAGCATCCAGAATTCGCTGTCCAGAGTGAGGATCTAACAGATGAGCCATCAATATACTGGCCTCATCCTGAACTTGATACCAGCCGTCAGCGTCTCCCGGCAGCGGCTTTTCACTACGCTGGTCGATGGTCACACCCTCTGGGGCAAAAAAGCAGGAGTGAGCCTGATGTCCAGCGGCAGCCAAAGCAGTCAGAAAATCCTCACGGTTTGTCTTCAAGCTGTTGACCCGCAAGGTCAAAGGCGGAGGTGTCGCCAGGCTCTCACCCAGAGCCCGCGCTGCAACATTTGGCAGCTGTCGCATCATCTCTTTGGCTAGCCAGCCCGGCTGGCTGCAGACATGCTGCAGATAAGGCTTGATCTTTTCTGGAACCGGCCACGGGATATCAGCACAGCCCCGATTGAGGGAACGCAGCACCGCATTTATAAAGCCCACTGCTGCATCCAAATGGAGTTCACGAGCTAGTTCTACCGTTGTATTGACCGCCGCATGAGCTGGAACCCGATCTAATTCGAGCAGCTGATAGGCACCAAGTCGCAACAGCGCTAAAACTTCTGGCTGCAAGCGCTGCAAAGGCTGGTTGCAGAACTGCGTCAAAGCAAAATCGATCCGACCCCGCAAGCGAAGGATTCCATAAACCAACTCCGTTACCAGATGACGATCACGCAGATCCAATTTGGAGCGATCCAGTACGGTATCGAGCATCACATCAGAAAAAGCACCGTCAGTTACCCGCTGCAGGATTTCGTACGTTGCTCGTCGGGGACTATCAGTCGGACGTGAAGACATAGCATCCTATCATGGGTCAAATACCTTCGGCAGAACCACAGGGCGAGGCGAGAAGCAACCACCCGCTACACAGACTACATCCCCTCAAGTCGCCGGATTCGCTCTTCCATCGGAGGATGGGTTGAAAACAGTCTAGCAAATTTCTTCCCGCTCAACGGATTAACAATAAACATATGTGCCGTTGCTTCATTGACTTTCTGCATCGGCATACGCTGATTGGACATTTCCAGCTTACGCAACGCATTAGCCAGGTCATGCGGGTTACCACAGAGCTCTGCTCCCTTTTTATCGGCTCCATATTCACGAGAACGAGAGATGGCCATTTGTACCAACATGGCTGCGATCGGTGCCAGAATCATCATCGCGATCATAGCAATCGGGTTGCGGTCTTCATTGTCACGACCACCAAAAATCATCGCCCACTGCGCCATATGTGCCATATAACTGATGGCTCCAGCAAAAGTTGCCGCAATTGAACCAATCAGGATATCGCGATTTTGCACATGAGCCATCTCGTGAGCCATAACTCCCTTCAATTCTGCCCGACTGAGAACCTGCATAATCCCCTCGGTTGCAGCAACAACAGCATGTTTTGGATTTCTCCCGGTAGCAAAAGCATTGGGTGTTGACTGTGGCAACAGAAAGACCTTTGGCATAATGAGATTATTCTGCTGGCAGATTTCTCTGACAACTTCGTAGAGCTCACCGCTCTGAGTTTCCTTGCCGCGATACATCTTAATGACAACCTTGTCAGAGAACCAGTAGCTGCCAAGATTCATCACCGCAGCTATAATTAAGGCAATCAAAGCCCCACTCTGCCCGCCGAGAGCCCCCCCAGCAAAAACCAACACCACGGTCATGAGAGTCATTAGCATTACGGTACGCATCATGTTCATTTTTTTATCCTTTTTGTTTTATCATCAGGCAGCATTGTTTTTGGTCAAGATTGTTGTAATTGGGTTCCAGGAAATAGTGGTCTGCCACTGAGGAAATTCATCGCGGCAAGCCGTTTTTTGCCCGGCAATTGCAGTTCACCAACCACTACCCCCCCTGCTCTACAAGCAATTCGTACTCCGGTCTTATCAGCAGAAAGTATCGTACCAGGCTCACCGGACAAATCTGCCTCAACTGTCGTTGCGGAAATTTTGAGTACCTCTCCATCGAGATAAGTATAAGCACCAGGCCACGGATCAAGTCCCCGCACTTGGTTGTGTATTTCAATCGCCGTTCGTTGCCAGTCGATCAGTCCATCTTCCTTTTTCAGCATCGGGGCATAACAACTCAAAGCATCATCCTGTTTTTCTGCCGTCAATGTTTCGGCGCACAGTTGCCTTAGAGTTTCTTCCAGCACTTTTCGACCCAGCAGAGCAAGACGATCATGCAACTGTCCGGCAGTTTCATTCGCTCCGATATCCAGACGGCGCTTCACCAGCATATCCCCGGTATCAAGACCAACGTCCATCAACATTGTCGTAACCCCTGTTTCGCTTTCACCGTCCATAATTGCCTTATTAATTGGTGCCGCACCCCGATACTTTGGCAACAGAGAAGCGTGAACATTAATACAGTGATAGCGTGGGATCTCGAGAACCGCTTTGGGTAAAATCTGCCCGTAGGCAACGACAACGATCAAATCCGGCTGCAATTCCTGCAACTCTGTCACCGCCACAGGATCGCGTAATTTCTGTGGCTGGAAAACCGGAATATCGCGATCAAGAGCCAGCTTTTTAACCGGGGATGCTGTAAGTTTCTTACCCCGCCCCTTTGGACGATCGGGTTGAGTATAAACCCCGACCAGATTAATCCCGGAGGCAAGCAAACCCTCCAGCGTTGGCAATGCAAACTCCGGTGTCCCCATAAAAACGGTGCGAAGATCATCAGGCGTTGGCATTTTCAGCTTCCTTGTCCTTTAACATCTTCAGATATTTTTTTCTGAAGATAGAGCGCTTCAGAGGAGAAAGGCGATCGACAAACAACACCCCATCAAGGTGATCAATCTCATGCTGCATGCCGATAGCCAGCAACCCTTCTGCTTCCCGTTCATGAAAATTGCCATCGATATCCTGATAACGAAGTGTTGCTTTTGCATGACGTTTTACATTGGCCCAGTAGCCGGGGACAGAGAGACAGCCTTCTTCTTCCAGGGAATCGCCTTCTTCAGCAATAATTTCCGGGTTCACTGCGACCAGAAGATCGTTCGGCTCTTCACTTGTGGAACAGTCAAGGATGATCAGACGCTGCAGAGCCCCAACCTGCGGTGCAGCCAGACCGACCCCCGGAGCAGCATACATTGTCTCCACCATGTCATCAGCCAGTTGTTTGAGTTCGGTATTAAATTCAGTGACTGGGAGCGATTTTTGTTTTAATAATGGTTCCGGGTAATGCAAAATTTCTCGTAAAGCCATATTCTTTCTCCGGCGATTGATCCTGTTCCAAGTAGGTTAAAAATAGAGATCTTCCTGAAGACCCAGTTCTCATTTTACCGCTTTAGCAGTTTTACAGTCAACAATCGGGAAACAGATTTGAAGTGGATTATGGAAACAGCAGTAATTTTAAAGCAAACACCAATACCGTCACACTGACAACTTTTTTGATCCAGTCATGCCCTTTATCAACTGCCAGTTTTGGTCCAACCATTCCCCCGATTGAATTTCCAGCAGCCAAAGCAAACCCGAGGAAATAATCAACCTGACCGTGATAGATGAAAACTCCGAGAGCAATGAAGGTGTAGGCAAAAATAACAAACACCTTGATGGCATTGATCCGAACCAGATCCAACCCATGAATCAGCAGAGCTGTGATAACCAGAAAACCGACTCCGGCCTGGACGAATCCGCCATAAATGCCGACGCCAAAGAAAGAGATCACAATCAGAATTTTTCGCCACAAACCAAACTTGATATCTTCCTGCCGAAACCGCTTCATCGGATCGATAGCGGTAAATATCAACACCCCGACCATAATCAAAGCCAGGATCCGCTTGAATACCTGATCATCAAGGTTGATCGCCAGATTAGCTCCAACCCAACTCCCGAGCAGAGCTGGAGGAGTACAAAGTAGCGCCAACTGCAGGGGTAGCATCCCGCGCTTACTGAAGCCGCGAATCGCAAAAATATTCTGACAAAAAATCGCAATCCGATTGGTGCCATTAGCAACCGAACCCGGCAAACCCATAAAAATCAGAAGAGGCAAGGTCAACAGGGAACCTCCCCCCGCCAGCGTATTGAGAATACCGGCAACGATACCGACAACAAAAAGTAACGGCAGTTGCCAAAAATATGGATCCATCAATCGATATCTCCAATTAACTCTTGAATCACCACCCCTGCCATGGTCATGCCAAACAGCGGGGGAAGATAAGATGAGCTACCAAGAACCGGGTTTCGTTCACCGGCATCAGATCCGGTTAAAGGGCGGAATTCTTCGGTGGAATAAACCACCTTGATCCCCTGCTCAATCCCCTGCTTACGTAATTCTTTACGAATTTTTCGTGCCAACCGACATTTATTTGTCCTAGAAATATCGTTAACCTCTATTTTACCTGGATCAAGTTTATTCGCCGCCCCCATAGAAGAGATAATCGGCAGGTTCCGTCCATGACAGTTCTGGAGTAAATGCAACTTATCGGGAATATTGTCGATACAGTCAAGGACGTAATCACATGGAAACGCTAGCAGTCCATCACTCGTGTCGACACGGTAAGCCTTATGCTGGGTGACAACCTCAACCTGTGGATTAATCGCCCGACAACGCTGCGCCATCACCGCAACTTTAGCTTGCCCGACTGTTTCATCGAGAGCATGAATTTGTCGGTTGATATTAGTGACACAAATATTATCTGGATCGACCAGGATCAACTTGCCAACACCCGCCCTCACCAGCGCTTCAACGGCATAGCCGCCAACCCCGCCAATACCAAACACGGTAACAAAAGAGCTGCGCAATCGCTCCAGAGCAGCGGTACCAACCAACAATTGGAACCGGTCAAAACGGTTATTTTTCATAAGAGAATCTATCCTGAGAACAAAACAGCTCAACGGTATTCCGGGAACACATAACAAAGGACATGTCCCTGTGAATACAGTTGAGAAAAAAATGCTATCAAAAATCAAACAACTGCCGGGCGTTCTCTGTCGTTATCCGGGCAACATCATCCAGCGAAGCAGCCCATAATTCAGCAACTTTTTCAGCAACCCGCACAAGAGTTTCAGGTTTCTCCGCCATGTCGGGAAAATCGGTTTCCAGGACAAATGCTGAAGCTGGCAACACCGTTACAGCCTCTGGTAATTTACGGGCATTATCACGCAACAGAATTGGACCGACTCCGATCTTGAATCCAAGTTCGATAAGTTCCTGTGCCACCTGCAAACTGGCAGAAAAACCATGCCAGATTCCACCAACTCTTTTGCCAATTTCCAGCTCCCTCAGGATGGCAAGCAGTTGTCCGGTCGCTTGCCGGACATGCAACAAAACCGGCAGTCCCGCATCAAGGGCGACTTGAAGTTGAGCACGCAACACCATTTCCTGCTGCTGCAACGATAACCCAAGCGTACCGTCCAACCCGATTTCACCGATAGCAACAACTTTCGACTGTCCTGTCAGTTTTTGCAATTGCTGTTCCGCTTCTGGCGTCCATTGGTCAGCATAGACTGGATGTAAACCCGGTGCAAGATACACATTTTCACTGCTTTTAGCCAGAGAAACCATCCTATCCCAACTGCGGACTCGCACTCCGGGCACAACAAATCTGTTAATCCCACATTGCTGTGCCTCAGAAAGAAAATCCAATCCTCGACCCTTTAGCTCAGGAGCATCAAGATGAATATGGGTATCACACCAATTTGTCATGAATCCTGTTTTTCAACCCCGAATGCGCACATATCCGAAACCACCCTTCCGGCTCTTCTGCACATATAAATGTTCCTGAAACCCGACAAATGTCTCCCGGATCAACTGCGCTCCCCCGAGCCGACAGTTCATGCTTCTGATCCTGTGAGCGAAACTGGAGCTTGTCCATCAACTCCAGCGCGTCGCGTAGACTGTAATCGCTGTGAAACTTGTTCTTGATCTCGGAATTTCCTTGCCCTAGCGCCATTCCAGCTATCTGTCTTTTATTAAATGGATCCGTGGATATTTTGAATTTTCCATTTTAAGACAATCCTTCACCTGACCAACCAGAGTCGCAACATCTATCCCAAGATAGATCCCCGCAACTTTCTGCAGATTTCCCAATCCCAGTTCAGCCAGTGTTGCTGCGCCCCTATCTTCTTGCATAAAATGTTTAAGTAGTGCCGCAGCAATCTGAATCAGCCCTTGAACAAACTGACCTGTCGCCGATTCACGGCCGGCACTGATACTCACATGCTTGAGCCGCTCGTGCGCTTCCCACCAGAAACCATGATTAAAGAGATCAATGCTGTAAAGATAGTCCTCACAGTTCCACCAATTTTCTACGCTAAAAGAATCAGGGGGGGATAACTTTTCACCACAGGAATGACCCTCTGCATCCAAAAATGGATGAGCATTCTGGAATGGGAGGTGGCGATATCCGGGAAGCGGTCTTTTTGTGTAAGGTGGAACGCCTGGGTCAATAAACTGTGGTTCCATGTCAAACTCCAGAGCAGGAGGGTCGTTCTTCAATAGAAGCAACGCAGATAGCTCTCAAAGTTGATGTGATATGGGATATTCAGGCACGGTCTTATAGATGAAGAGAGCAGATTTTTGCTTTGAAAGATAACATCATGAAGCCTCTTCGGGTTATTTTCCTGAGAGACTTTATGAAATATCAACCCGTATTTCTTTCGATCCAACTACCGGCTTTTTGCAGATCACGACCGAATCCGCTGAGACATTCACAACCAGAAATAAACAGGGTTGAGAGCAGGATAAGGATCAGTATTGTGCGGATCATAGTTTTTCCTCCTTATTGAGTCAGAACAAATACATGCGCATCATAGCAGCACAATTGTGAGAAGTCGATGACTTCTTAATCTTCGCTTCTCAGTCAAGATTTCCCTGTGTTTGAAATTTGATTTGCCCGGAGCTCAGATCGGTCAACCGAGTTCTTAATGTTGTCAAATTCTCTGCCGGTAACTTCAAGGTGATAGAAATTTGTTCGGCAAACTGTTTCTCTATCAGTTCAGCTTCAAATTCTGGCAGAAGCCGTTCAAGGTTTTCTAACAGCGGGTAACCGATTTGGATCGAGAGTTCCAACCAGTCAATTTTTTCTGTAAGCTTTATCTGTTCAAGAGCCGTCTTTACCGCCAGAGTGTAGGCTTTGACCATTCCCCCTTTACCCAATTTGGTGCCACCAAAATAGCGTGTCACCACCACCGTAATGTCACCGATATGACTATGTTGAATCGTAGTTAACATCGGTTTTCCAGCAACGCCATGGGGTTCCCCATCGTCACTGAGTCCGATCCGGTCAGTGCTGCCGGGGGAGCCAATCAGATAGGCCCAGCAATTATGGGTTGCAGCGGGGAATTCCTGCTTGATCCGAGAGATAAAGGATAATGCAGCTTCTGGAGTGTCAGTGGATTCAATGGTGGTGATGAAGCGACTGTGTTTAACCTCAATCTCACAACGGAAAGGTTCCGCGGGGATCGGATAACGGCTCTGGGTCATCTTACCTCAGGTTATATTTGGTGCTTTTTCTGCCGCTCTTCATGCCAGGAGCAGATCAACATAATCGTCACACCAACGCAGATGGCACTATCGGCAACGTTGAAAGCGGGCCAGTGGTAATTGTACCAGTGGGCATCAAGAAAATCGATAACTTCACCAAGGCGAATCCGGTCGATCAGATTCCCCAACGCACCGCTGAGAATCAACCCTAATGCCAAATGTTGCCAGTGTTTTTCCCTTGGAATCTGCCGGATATACCAGAGAATCCCAAGGGAAGCGACACAGGAAATTCCGATAAAAAACGGCAACCGGATAGCATTGTCAGAGAAAATCCCAAATGCCGCACCGGGATTTCGCACATAAGTTATGTGAAAAAAGTCAGAGATAATCCGCTTTGATTCACCAAGAACAAAGTTGTTATCGATATATATTTTGCTCAGCTGATCCAGCAGCAGACTGACACTGACGGTAAGAGCAAAAATCCGATATTTGCCCATATCAGCTTGCAGCCAGAGCATCTACACAGCGGGCACAAATAGTCGGATGGTCACTATCCTGGCCAACACTGGTTGTGTAATTCCAGCAGCGTTCACATTTTTTCCCATCAGCGGGGAGAACCTGTAATTTTAAACCGGGAATACTTTCCGATTCGACTGCTGCGGGAAGATTATCGGTCAGTTCCACTTGGGAGACAATAAAATAGGTGGGGAGAAGATCAAGATATTCTGTCAGTAGCGGACGGTAGTTTTCCGGGACATCAAGTAGAATTTTTGCTTCCAGGGATTGTCCCAACTGCTTGTCAGCCCGGGCTTTTTCCAGCTGTTTGGAGACTTCTGAACGCACCTTCTGCAACTGCTCGTAACGTTCCTCCAGTTGATCATCCAGATAGCTTGAGTTTTTCTGCGGGAATCCGGCCAGATGGACACTTGCTTCTCGCTCACCGGGGAGACGCTGCCAGATTTCATCAGCAGTAAAGGTCAAGACCGGAGCTAACATCCGGGTCAGGGCATCAACAATCTGATACATGGTTGAGCGGGCGCTACGGAACTCAAGGCTCCCCTTTGCGCTGGTGTAAATCCGATCTTTAAGAATATCCAGATAGGAAGAACTCAGATCAATAGTACAAAAGTTATGTATCGCATGGTAAATGACATGAAACTCGTATTTATCGTAAGCAATAGAAACCTTTTGAATCAAGTGACTTAAGCGCGACAACGCCCAGCGATCCAGCTCGAAGAGTTCTTCATCGGCAACCATGTCAGTTTTTGGATCAAACCCATCCAGATTGCTGAGAAGATACCTAGCCGTGTTACGTATCCGCCGGTAAGCATCGGATAAACGCAGCAAGGTTTCCTGACTAAGGCGAATATCGTCGCGGTAGTCGGTTGCTGCGACCCACAGGCGCAAGATTTCTGCACCATATTTGCGGATAATTTCTTCCGGAGCAATAACATTCCCCATCGATTTCGACATGGGACGGCCATCCTTATCAAGGACAAAGCCGTGGGTTAAAACTGCCTTATAGGGAGCGCAATCCCGAGTTCCGACGGATTCCAACAAGCTCGAATGAAACCAGCCACGATGTTGGTCAGAGCCTTCCAGATAAAGATCTGCCGGGCTCTGCAGGTAATCACGTTGCTCGCAGACAGCGGCGTGTGAAACCCCGGAATCGAACCAGACATCAAGGATATCGGTCTCTTTGGTAAATTTGTCGTGACCGCAGTCGGGACAAACTGTTCCCGGTGGAAGCAGCTCAGTTGCATCTTTTTCAAACCAGATATCGCTACCGGTTGCTTCAAACTGATTGGCAATATGGTGCATAACTTGACCATCCGCCAAAGCTTCACCACATTTTTCACAATAGGCAATGGTAATTGGAACGCCCCAGCTGCGCTGCCGACTGATACACCAGTCAGGACGGGTTTCAACCATATTGTAGATACGGTTGCGACCCCAGCTTGGAATCCACTCAACCCGTTCAATTTCCTGCAACGCTTTTTTCCGCAGGTCATTCTCCTCCATGCTGATAAACCACTGTTCAGTTGCCCGGAAAATAATTGGTTTTTTACAGCGCCAGCAATGGGGATAACTATGTTCAACCGAACTTTCATAAAGGAGAGCACCAACTTCGGTCAATTTTTCATTCACCGCCAGATTGGCATCCTTCAGTTTCATCCCGCCAAACAGCTCAAGATCCTGCCGATACCGACCATAATCATCAACCGGATTATAGATTTCCAGACCATATTTACATCCCACCAGATAGTCATCCTGACCGTGCCCGGGAGCCGTATGAACGCAGCCTGTTCCCGCCTCTAAAGAGACATGATCAGCAAGCATGATGAGAGAATTGCGGTTATAGAAGGGGTGTTTACAGTTTTTGTTTTCAAAAAACTCGGCGGAAAACGTTGCGGCCACTGAATAATCCTCAATCCCGAGGGTTTTCATCACCGATTCGTACAAACCTTCAGCCAGAATCAGCAATTCACCGTTGGCTTCAACGGCTACATAAGGGAGTTCAGGATTCAGACAGATTCCCAGGTTGGCAGGAATCGTCCAGGGTGTTGTGGTCCAGATGACAAAACTGATCGATCTCCCTTCCCGGTTGGACAAGGCTTCTGGAAGTTCATCCACATAGGGGAATTTTACGTAGATCGATGGCGAGGTGTGATTGTCATATTCAACTTCAGCTTCGGCCAGAGCGGTGACACAGGAAGAGCACCAGTGGATAGGCTTTTTACCCTTATACAGTGACCCCCGTTCAACCAGTCGAGCCAATTCACGTGCGGTCGTTGCCTCGTAATCGGGAGTCATCGTCAGGTAGGGATCTTCCCAGTTACCAAAAATCCCCAGGCGCTGGAATTCTTCACTTTGAGTTTTTACCCAGACTTTTGCATACTCGCGACATTGACGACGGAAATCCGCTTTGCTCATTTCCCGTTTTTTCTTGCCGAGCTTCTTGTCGACCATCAGTTCAATCGGCAGCCCATGACAATCCCAACCCGGAACATACGGGGTAAAGAACCCCTCCATCCGCTTACTTTTGACAATAATATCTTTCAAAATCTTATTCAGGGCATGCCCCATATGCAGGTGGCCGTTAGCGTAGGGAGGGCCATCGTGGAGAATGAAACTCTCCTGTCCCTGATTTGCGACTTCCAGCTGATCATTCAGACCGATCTGTTGCCAATGTTTAAGTTGTTCCGGCTCCCGCTTTGGCAGGTTGGCACGCATTGGGAAATCGGTTTTGGGCAGATTTAAGGTCTCTTTATAGTCCATGCCAGTCTCTCTCCGCAGGGATTGTGATAAGGAATTCTCTTCGACTGAAGTTGAACCCGCAAGCTAGCAAATACAAGTTTTAAGTTCAAGAGGAAAGGGTGCGATTTTACGGGTTGTCTCTCTCTTTCTGGCGACGATCAGAATACTATTGAGTTGCGGTTTGGTATCAATTCAATCTTCATCAAGATACTCCTTGACTTGCCCGGTTAAATTCATCCAGAGCAGTCCTAACCGCTCATGAGCCCAGTATTCACTGTGTTCTAGAGTTTTTCCAGTTGGGAAAACCCACCAACTCTTAAAGGGCTTACTGAGATATTCCGTTGGTGCCGGAATAGGATCAAGACCAACTCTGTGGAATAAATCGAGCGCACGTGGCATATGCACCGCTGTTGTAACCAGAACGAGAGCCGTGCTGGAAAAGTTGGCAGCGATCAGTTCTGCTTCTTCCATGGTATCTCTGGGGCCGTTAAAAACCAGGATATCTTCCGTTGGAAGCCCCAAAGCCAGTGCCAATTCTCGCAGCTTTTCCGGATAGGAGACGGAATCTTCGTTTAGCCCCTTAAATCCGGTAAAAATCAATTTACTGCCTGGATTGAGACGATAAATACGAATCCCTTCGACCAGCCGGACAATGGCAGTCGGGCTAAGTTCACTGGTGATCGGCTGGTTATCAACGGACTGGTGCCAACTGCCAAGAACGGCAATATAGTCAACTGGGGTTTGTCTCTGTTGGTAACTGGGAATCTGGTTTTCAAATCTGGAGATATATTGATTGCTCAAGGGGGCATAGCTTGCAACGAATAGCAGCGCCGTCGCGAGGAGAACAACGACAATTCCAAACCAGCGGGTTTTTCTGCGCAGCAACAATAACAACGCCCAGATCAGCAGGAGTAAGGTGATCGGTACTGGCATCAGCAAGTTGCCAAGAAATTTTTTCAACAGAAACAGGTAGTGATCCATCGGTCTCTCAATTTGATCAGCAACAGGAACAACCGGGAGACTAACGCAGTTAACTGAATTGATCAACAATTCTGTTGTGTATACAGGCAGATATCTGTAATGGGACAGTTGCTACAGAGAGGTTTCTTACGACAAAAATCTTTGCAGTGGATGACTATCAAGGCATGATACTCATTATACAGTTGAATATCCTGCGGCAAGTGGGACATAAAAAAATCCCTGACCTCGGGATATTTTTCTTTTCCAGAAAGGACACCAAGCCGACCAAATAGGCGATAGGTATAAGCATCAACAACGAAAGAAGGACGTTGCCCGGCATAAAGAAGGATTGAATCGGCAGTTTCTGGGCCGATTCCTTTTAAACGTAACAACTCTTCACGTACCAGATTCAACTTCCGCTTGAATAAATGGTCAAGGCTGCCTTGATGATATTCCTGTAGATAGCGACAAAAAAACTGCAATCGTTCAGCTTTCTGGCGGAAGAAGCCAGAGGGACGGATCAGTTGCTCCAATGCTGCCAGCTCCAGATCCAGGATTGCCTCAAGGGTCAGAGCATCGACCTGTCGCAGGTTGGCAATTGCTTTTTCGACATTCTTCCAGTTGGTGTTCTGGGTCAGAATTGCCCCGATGACCACCTCAAAAGGAGTTTCAGCGGGCCACCAGTTGCGGGATCCGTAATGATCCAGAAGTTTTTGATAGGTGTGTTGCAGGTTAATCATCTTGACCATCCTTAGAGCCTGAGTAGATTGATTAAATATAAACTTTACTCATAAAATTGTATTTCAAGCTGAATATGGTTAAACTTCAGCGTGTATTTCTTTCTCAACGAATGCCAGAATAACACTTATATTACTAAACTGCTGAACTGAAAATCATTTGTCATAACGAAAGGAGAGCACGAAATGGGCATCCCCGGGAAAACTATGACTCTCATAAGTTTGCTTTTTTTTATTACCCTGACAGGTTGCTCCGGTCCGGCACTGAAAGTTGCCCCCGTTGCGATTTCTGATAATCCCAGCAGCAAGATTTTTCAACTGGAAGAGACTCTTGCCGAAGGACGGACACAGCAAATCCACGTTCTTTCTCCAACCTGGTATGCAAAGGCTGAAGGCTATCTGGATAAAGCCAGATATGGGTTGGCTAACAATGATTCAGTTGCGGGGATTTTACAAAATACCGCTTATGGCCATGCCAGCTTTAACAAGGCAAAGGAATATGCTTTGATTGCCCAATCGGCCATTTCTCAAGCGATCAAAGCGCGCGAATTGGCAAATGCGGCAGGAGCGGCATCTCTTGGGGATGATTATCAAAAACTTGAGTATGAGTTCACTGCTCTGACTGCTGATATTGAAAACAACAACCTTGCCCGGGCGGAAAAGAATGAAAGCAGAGTTGCCAAAGGATTTGCCGATCTTGAGCTCCGTGCCATCAAAGAGAATACTCTGGGGAAAGTCAGAAACCTGTTGGCTCTCAATATTGACAATGGGGCAAGAAAACTGGCGCCAAAAACCTTGAAAGAGACCGAGAAAGCTTTGGCTGATGCCGATCAGTTTATTACTCAACAACGTTATAAACGGAAAGAAATGCAGAACAAGGCAAATGCCGCCCTATTTCAGGCACAGAGATTGAGTCAGGTTATGGCTATGAACAATTCACTCAAAAATATGTCCCTGGAGGATATTACCCTTAGACATGAAAGCCACTTGTCGCAAATTACTAATAAACTGGGTGGCAGGGATTTCAGGAATGAACCGGTCAAGCTTCAGTTGCAGAATATTCTTGAATTGATTGCTGCCTTGCAGGATGACAACCAATATATAAAAGAGCAGTATCAGCAAGCAAAAGCCAAAATAGAGGAACAAAAGCGACAGATCGCTGTTTTGGAGGGACAAAGTAAAAGTGCCCAGAAAAAACAGGAACAGATTGCACTGCAAGAAAAAGAAACCAAGGCTCGTCTGGAAGCTGAGCGCCGGTTCCAACAACTGTTTAATGAAGTACAAAGCATGTTCTCTCAGGATCAGGCGGAGGTTTATAAACAGGGGAAAAACCTTGTTATTCGCTTAAAGGCGATTCAATTCCCCGTTGGAAAAGCATTGATTATGCCCGGTAATTACTCACTTTTAAGCCAAGTTCGTAAAGCTATCCGTACTTTTGGTGAACCGGACGTCGTCATCGAAGGGCACACAGACAACACAGGGTCAACCGCAATTAATGAACAACTTTCTCAAAATCGGGCTGAAGCCGTGCGACAGTATTTCATCGCCAACGGAACTCTGGAAGAACAGAAATTTACCGTCATTGGTTACGGCTCGGAAAGACCTTTGGCCGCAAACGATACTTCTGCAGGGCGCGCAATTAACCGCCGGATTGACGTTATTATCAAAGCAGAAAGGGCTAACTAGCCCTCTCCAAGATAAAAGAAAGATCATAACAAAGAGAAAAGTTGAAGACTTTATAAAAGTGAGTCTCTTGCAAAAGTCGTCTTCCGCGTGAAAACGGGAATCCAGTTTTTAACGACCCAGGAAACCTCTGGATTTCCGCCTGCGCGGGAAAGGCAGTCGCTGAACCTTAAAGGGTTTTACCAGAGCCTCAAGTAACTTTTCACGTTGTATGACTTGATAGATGGTTTTTCTCCAGCTCGTTGCCACAAGAAATCCTGGTCACTGTCGTTACAAGCAGCGTAAAAGTAATGGCTTCACATTGGGTCGCGCATTCAGGCCATAACCTGCTGGAATCTGGCTCACATAAAAGATTATCCCTTTCAAAGGAAAGGCATATGGGGAAGCCAACAACCAAAGATCTGGCCAAAGCGGCAGGGGTAAGTCTTGCAACTGTGGATCGGGTGCTCAATAGACGCGGTGGGGTGCGACAGTCAACAGCTGAGCGGGTCACTGCAGCGATCAGGTCGCTGAACTATGTGCGTGATATCTCGGCGGCCGACCTGGCACGCCGTACGGAATACAAGCTGGTATTTCTACTGCCTGACCATGACGACGAATTCACCGACATGATCCATATTGCAATCGACGAAGCCAATGTTTCCATGGCACATGAACGCACAACTGTTTCCATAATCCGCGTGCCGGCAAACGACCCGCACCGCATTGTACAAGAGATTGACGGGCTGTCGTCAGACAAGGTGGACGGCGTGGCAATCATGGCGCCCGAAACCGCTCAGGTTCGTGACGCTATCTTACGCTTAAATGTCTGTGGTATCGCCGTGGTTGCCTTTGTTTCCAATCAACCCAACGCCCAAAGCGCCTATTTCGTGGGCATCAACAACGAAGCTGCGGGACGCACCGCCGGGCAACTTCTGGCACGATTTACCGGTGAGCGGCATGGCACGATTTTAGCCGTTACTGAGACTATGCAATCTCGCGATAGCCAGGAGCGCCGACTGGGCTTTGATGCCGTCATGGCGAAATACGCGCCACGGCTGTGGGTGCATCCTTCGATGGAAACCTACGCGGATGCAACCCGTACGGCGAAAATAATCACAACAGCCTTGCACAACAACCCGGAGATTGTCGGTATCTATCTGATGAATCACGATATTTCTGAAACCATGCAGGCAATTGAGGCACAGGGGATACCGCAACAAACTGTCATTATCGGCCATGAACTGACTCCACACACTCGGGCGCGGCTCATTGACACTTCTATGGATGCTGTCATAACGCAGGATGTGGGTCATCTGGTGCGCAGTTCCATACGCATTTTGAAGGCTCGAATAACAAGAATCGGCACAGTGGCTTCACAAGAACGTATTCGCATCGAAATCATCCTGAAAGAAAATTTGCCGGAAGATATGCAGCTATAAATATAAAAACTGACCGCTCATAACCGCACTGGATTGGATTTGAGGTGAATATTACCGCAAAAATGATGTACGTGCCTCATTTATTAATTGACCAGAGGCACCTGGATAAACTATGTTGAGAATTACAAGAAATAATGCGGAAAATAGCCCTTCGCTGACATCCGCCAACCATGACACAGGAGGATCCGATGAGAATTTCAAAATTTTTAATCTCGACGGCCGTAATCGCCATGAGCTTTGTAGGGACGACCAGCGCTGTGGCGCAGGATCTCACACTTTGCTGGGCTTCATGGGATCCGGCTAATGCATTAGTAGAAATGAGCAAGGACTTCGAAGCCAAAAGCGGCAACACAATGCATTTCGAGTTTGTCCCTTGGCCTAATTTCGCCGACCGCATGCTCAACGAACTGAACTCGGGTGGTCATCTGTGTGACCTGATGATCGGTGATAGCCAGTGGATTGGCGGCGCGGCCGAAAATGGCCAGTATGTCAAGCTCAACGACTTCTTCGACGCCAATAATATCTCGATGGATGATTTCCTGCCGGCAACCGTGGTCGGCTACGCTGAATGGCCAAAAAATACGCCAAATTACTGGGCTCTGCCAGCCTTTGCCGACGTGGTGGGCTGGACCTATCGCAAGGATTGGTTTGGTCGTCCTGAGTTACAAAAGAAGTTTAAGGCCAAGTACGGCTACACTCTGGATGCACCCGCCAATCTTGAGCAACTCAAAGATATTGCCGAATTCTTCCAGGGTCGCGAGATCGATGGCAAGAAGGTTTACGGTGCTGCAATCTATACCGAACGTGGATCTGAAGGCATCACCATGGGGGTGACCAATGCGCTGTATAACTATGGATTCAAATATCAGAATCCGAAAAAACCCTATGATCTTGAAGGCTACGTCAACTCACCAGGTGCCGTAAAGGGACTTGAATATTATAAAGCTCTTTATGATGCGGGCACACCGCCAGGCTCTTCGGACTGGTACATGTCCGAGGACATAGATGCCTATAAATCCGGCCAGGTTGCAATGCAGATGAATTTTGCCTTCATCTGGCCCGGGGTAAACGTCGACCCGAATGTCGGGGGAGACCGCACCGGATATTTCGCCAACCCACCGGGACCGGCTGGTCAGTTTGCCCAACTGGGTGGACAGGGTATTTCGGTAGTCGCCAACTCCACACACAAAGATGCCGCACTTGAATATATCAAGTGGTTTGCCCAGCCAGAAATCCAGGCTCGTTGGACCGAGATGGGGGGTGCCTCAGCCATGCGCTCAGTCGTTGAAGCCCCTGATTTCCCCAGCAAGAAACCATACAACAAGGCATTCCTGAAATCCATGTCGATCGTTAAGGATTTCTGGGCTGAGCCATCCTATGCCTCGTTACTCCTGGCAATGCAGGCACGGGTACATAATTATGTTATCGCCGGTCAGGGCACCGCCAAGGAAGCGCTTGACGGTATTGTTAAGGACTGGACTGAAATCTTCGAGGACGAAGGCAAACTTTGAGGCAGGTTCTCTTCCCCCGCTCGCTGGTCGGGCGGGGTGTTCCTGTGGCTCCAAGTTCAAAGTGGCGAACTTTTGAACTTCAGCCAACACTTCATAACCTAAGGACAGCAAAATGGCTGACAGCACCATAGACCGTATCGCCAAGGCGACTCCTCCGGGACTTGCCAAGCGGGTTCGAGGCTTATCTGATCGAACGATCGCCTGGCTGTTTGTGGGTCCAAGCATTTTGTTGCTCTTGGCGATCAACATCTTTCCCTTGATCTGGACGATCCGGCTGAGTTTTACCAATTTTCGGGTTAATCGCTTCAACGCCCCTATCGAGTTCATCGGACTGCGCAATTATGAGCGCATCCTGTCTGATCCGGATGTCTGGAAAACAATGCAGGCGACGGCACATTTCCTGTTCTGGACAATCTTTTTGCAGGTTCTGATCGGCTTTGCCTTGGCCTATCTGATCAACAAAAAATTCAAAGGAAACGACCTTTGGACCACCATTATAGTTCTTCCGATGATGCTTTCGCCAGCTGTGGTTGGTAACTTCTGGACCTTCCTCTACCAACCGCAAATTGGACTGTTTAATTACGTGGTCGGGTTCTTTTCGGGGATTGACCCCTCGTCTTTCTCGATGATCGGTTCGATCCATCTGGCACCCTGGGCCATCGTGATCGTCGACACGTGGATGTGGACTCCGTTTGTGATGCTGATCTGCCTTGCCGGGCTACGGTCGATACCTGATTCGATCTATGAAGCTGCCGAAATCGACCGCGCCAGCAAATGGCGGCAGTTCTGGACGCTGACCGTTCCAATGGTTCTGCCGTTCCTGATGCTCGCTGTGCTGTTTCGCGGTATCGAGAATTTCAAAATGTTCGACCTTGTCGTGCAACTGACTGGCGGCGGGCCGGGATCGATCACGACCCTGACCTCGATCGACCTCAAGCGCGAAGCCTTCGAGAAATGGCGCACCGGCTATGCCTCGGCCTATGCAGTGATCCTGTTTGTCACCGTTTTCGGCATGGCTTCAATCTATGTCAAATCCCTGAACAAGGTAAAAGACCGATGAGTGGATATTCCGTCACCGAGCCGTCAAAGCGGCAAAAATGGATTGCCGGGCTGCTGGTCATAACCTATGCGCTGGTGACATTGATGCCATTGTTGTGGGTCATAGCAACCGGGTTTAAATCGCCTGAGGATTCCATCGCGTATCCGCCCAAGGTGGTATTTCAGCCCTCACTCGAAGGCTATGTGAACCTCTTTACTACCCAGACCCGGATTACACCGGATATGGAGGCGACTCTGACGCCGCCAAAGACGTGGTATGAGCAGATTGTCCGCGACAAGGGGATGGTGATTGCCGGTGCTTCGCGCTATGGGCAGCGTTTTCTGAACTCAGTTATCATCGGCTTTGGCTCGACCTTCTTTTCGGTCTTTCTGGGCACCCTGGCAGCTTATGCATTTTCGCGCTTCAAAGTGCCGATCAAGGATGATCTGCTATTCTTCATCCTGTCAACGCGTATGATGCCACCGGTGGCGGTGGCGATCCCGATTTTCCTGATGTATCGCCAACTTGGTCTCAGCGATACCCATCTGGGCATGATCCTGCTTTATACTGCGGTGAATCTGTCTTTGTCAGTCTGGCTCTTGAAGGGCTTCATCGATGAAATCCCGCTGGAATATGAAGAAGCGGCGCTGATCGACGGCTACACTCGCTTTCAGGCCTTTTACAAGGTTGTCCTGCCGCAAGCGGCCACCGGCATTGCTTCGACTGCGATTTTCTGCCTGATTTTTGCCTGGAACGAATACGCCTTTGCGGTGCTGCTCACTTCGGGCACCGCGCAAACTGCACCACCCTTCATCCCGACAATCATCGGAGTCGGTGGTCAGGACTGGCCGGCGGTGGCCGCCGGAGCCACAATTTTTCTGCTCCCGGTTATGATTTTCACCATCATGCTGCGCAAACACCTGTTACGCGGGATCACATTCGGGGCGGTACGCAAATGAGCGATTTTATCAACAATTTTATCAGCGGTTTGCTAAGGTTGCGCCGCGGCGCATGGGAGATGCTGGCCTCGATTCTGATCATACTTGGCGTGCTCATGCTGATGCAGCCCTTCTGGATGGTGGCCTTCACCTATTCGTTCCTCGTTACACTTACAGGCACAGTGATGTTCATCATTGTCAGCCATTTCCCGGAATAGACCATGGCACAAATCATTATCAGGAACCTACGCAAGGATTTTGGCGATTTTACTGCCGTGAAGTCTTCGAGCTTCACCATCGAGGATGGTGAGTTTTTCATGCTTCTTGGCCCATCAGGCTGCGGCAAAACCACCACCTTGCGCATGATTGCCGGACTGGAGCTGCCGACCTCGGGAGAAATCTACATTGATGGTGAAGATGTGAGCCAAAAGCCTGCCAGCAACCGTGATATCGCTTTTGTTTTCCAGATGTTTGCTCTCTATCCACACCTGAATGTACGGCAAAATATCAGCTATCCGCTAAAAAGCCAGGGGATGCCCAAGATGCAGATCAAGGCCAAGGTGGCCGAAGTTGCCAAATTGCTGGGCATCGAGGACATTCTCCACAAACCAGTGAGCGGGCTTTCGGGTGGTGATCGGCAGCGTATCGCTCTTGGCCGCGCCATCGTACGTGAGCCTAAAGCTTTCATGATGGACGAACCCCTGGGTGCGCTTGATGCGGAGTTTCGTGAACGCATGGCCGAAGATCTGCGCGCGCTGCACGATCGCATGGGTGCGACCACAGTTTACGTCACGCACGACCAGCTTGAAGCAATGCAGATGGGTGATAAAATCGTGGTGATGAACCATGGTAGTGTTGAACAGTTCGGAGTGCCGCAGGATATTTACGACTGGCCTGCGACAATATTTGTGGCCGATTTTATCGGCTCACCATCGATGAATTTCCTGCACTTCAACGGATCGGTCAATGCCGGGGATTCGACTGTTGCGCTGGAAGGACAGGTATTTGAGATTCCAACGCAGCTGCAAAGCTGTGAAGGTGACATTGTCTTTGGTATCCGCCCCGAACATGTTTCCTTTGACCAGAACAGCCTATATCGAGGTGATATCATCGCCGCAGAATACTTGGGCACGACTCAGATCGTGACGCTACAATCCCGGAACGGTACCCTGAAATCACGTATTCCTTCTGCTGAACCAGCGGCTGTGGGAGAAAATGTGGGGCTGGCGTTTAACCCCAGAGCAATTACCCTTTTTGATAAAAAGACCGGTGCGGCACTGCTGTCTGAAGGAAATAAAGGAGTGCTGGACAATGGCTGAAGTAACCCTGAACAACATTTGCAAATCCTTCGGTTCTCAGGTAGCGCTTGCGGATGTCTCCATGACCGTTCCGGATGGCTCTTTCGTGGTTCTTCTTGGTCCGACCGGGGCTGGCAAGACCACGACCTTGCGGTTAGTTTCGGGACTCGACAAGCCCGATAGCGGCACAATCCTGATCGATGGAGTTGACGCAGTTGCACAATCCCCGGCACAGCGCAATGTGGCGATGGTCTTTCAGCAATATTCGCTCTATCCACATCTGTCGGTGCGAGAAAATCTGGCTTTTCCACTGAAATCTCCGATCCTGCGCACCTCAGCCGAGGAAATCGTGCGCAAAGTAGGAGAAGTCGCTGAAACTCTGCAGATTTCCCATAAGCTCGACAACAAAGCAACCGAGCTATCGGGCGGAGAAATGCAACGCGTTTCGATCGGGCGGGCCTTGGTGCGCAACCCGCGCATCTACCTGATGGATGAGCCGCTCAGTTCGCTCGATGCCAAGCTGCGCTCGGACTTGCGCATCGAGTTGAAGCGGATTCAGGCCAGCCTTGGTGCGACCATACTTTACGTTACCCATGATCAGATTGAGGCGATGACGATGGCGACTCAGGTTGGTGTGCTTGATCATGGGAAGCTCGTACAATTTGGAACCCCGCGTGAAATTTACGAAGATCCGGTCAGCATTTATGCAGCCAGCCGGTTGGGATCGCCCAAAATCAATATCCTTCCTGCCGATTTTTTTCCTGGCGCACCTGGCGGAGCTGTCAGCATTGGATTGCGTCCCGAGCATATCCGCCTGGGCGAAGGACATGAGGTGCAGACGGTGCGGGTAGAGCATTTGGGTGATCAAACCCGACTACACTTGAAAATCAATGATCTGGATCTGATCACCCTGACCGAGTCACACACGCAGATCCAACCGGGCGAGCGCCTAAAAATCGCCCCGCAATTTCCGCTTTACTTTGGCAGCAACGGCGAGCGGATAAAAAGTTAGGAGACCTATCATGGCACAATTTATCAATACGAAAGAAACCCTTGTAACCGAAGCGATTGATGGCAACCTTCGTACGGCTGGAGGGCTGCTGGTGCGACTGGACGGTTTTCCCCACATCAAGGTGGTGCTGCGCAACGATTGGGACAAATCCAAAGTTGCCTTGATCTCTGGTGGTGGCTCGGGACATGAACCGGCTCATGTTGGATATATCGGTAAGGGGATGTTGACCGCAGCCGTATGCGGGGATGTTTTTGCGTCGCCCTCGGTTGACGCGGTGCTGGCCGGCATACTCGCAGTTTCCGGCTCAGCTGGCTGTTTGCTGATTGTCAAAAACTATACCGGCGACCGGTTGAACTTTGGTCTTGCCGCTGAACGGGCACGAGCCTATGGCATCAAAGTTGCCATGGTGATCGTGGATGATGATATTGCCCTGCCGGATCTGCCACAGGCTCGCGGGGTGGCAGGAACGCTGTTTGTACACAAGATTGCTGGCGCACTGGCCGAAGCGGGTGCCGATCTGGATACAGTTTGTGCTGCGGCAACGCGGGTGATTGATAATGTTTGCAGCATTGGCATGTCACTTGATACCTGTACCGTACCCGGCTCGCCCAAAGAGGAACGGATCGAGGCAGGCAAGGCAGAACTTGGCCTGGGGATTCACGGGGAATCGGGGGTGGAGTTGGTGGATTTCGTCAGTGCGCGCGAGGCGATGTCGCTGGTGCTGGAGCGACTGAAACCCCACACCGGAAACGCCCCCGTGGTTGCACTGCTCAATAATCTGGGTGGGACAACCCCGCTGGAGATGGCCATTCTGGCAGAAGAACTCGCCAAATCCGCCAGCATCGAAGGTCTTCAGTATCTGGTCGGCCCGGCTCCCATGATGACCTCGCTTGATATGCGCGGATTTTCGGTCTCGCTCCTGTCGGTATGCGACGATGATCTGGCGTTACTACAAGCCCCGGTGGACATGACCAGCTGGCCCGGATGTCGAACCATTGACGCCCCGATTGTTCACCCCATTCCTGACGGGCTGACCCCGATCAAGCCGATCCCTTCGAACGATCCAGCGATCGCCAGGTTCATTGAGCGCTGTTGCGATGTCTTTATCAAGGCTGAATGCGCCCTGAATGTATTGGATGCACAATCGGGAGATGGCGACACCGGCTCGACCCTGGCGGGGGCGGCGCGGGCATTAAAAGATGCCATCCCGCGACTGCCGCAGGCTGATCTGACTCAGCTATACCGCGCTATCGGGCTCGAGCTGAGTCAGACCATGGGCGGCTCATCCGGGGTGTTGCTGGCGATCTTTTTCTCGGCTGTGGGAGATGCCGCATCCAGCGGTCAATCCAATGTACAGGCTCTGACATCAGGGTTGGTGCGGGTGCAAGAGGTGGGTGGTGCCCACCCTGGTGACCGGACAATGATAGATGCCCTTGCCCCGGCGCTTAAGGCTCTGCCAAACGGCTTTGCCGCCGCCGCACAAGCTGCTCGCGCAGGTGCCGACCACACCGCAGAAATCGTCAAGGCCAAGGCTGGCCGCGCCAGCTATATTTCCGAAGACCGACTGAAAGGTCATAATGACCCTGGTGCCGAGGCTGTTGCCTTACTTTTCGAAAGTCTGACCAAATGAAGGGTGACGCACCCGCAGGCGCCATTGTGAAACCAGAGTAGAGACAAAGGGGACGATAAAGCAAAAGAAATTTGATAAATGTTCTGAATGGCGCTTGTTTAAGCAGTATTGCAGTAAACTTCGGGACTGTCCCCAGCTCCATCGGGGGCTGTTCCGAAGTTTACAAGTCACAAAGAACTGCGGTGATTTGCACCGTTTTTTAGGTTTTGCTTTTCAATTTAGCGCAGACATATTTTCTGTCCGGTTGATTCAGAGGGTTAGCCCGCGATTTCAATTTCATTGATTTTGCACCAATTTCGTAGCTCTTTTTCGGTTTGTTCATTTTCAAACTGGAACCATTCGTCAAGGAGTTCTTTTCTTTCAAGTAGATCCTTAAAGCGCGAATACGCTCCTTTTTTCCTGAAGTAATTATGTACGTTGTCTATGTCTTCTGGAAGACGACTCGCGACAAAATCGAAGACCAAATTGCGCCCTAAATTAAGGTCATTCTTATGGGGAATTTCAATGTAATCGTCATTCTCATAAAGATCTTCTGGAAGCTCTTCATCCGAATCACCAAGTTCGGACACGCAATAAGTTTCACCGGTATTTTTATTGAGATAGGCATAGTGTTCGTATTGAGTCCCGAAACTTACAAACGAGAATGCCATATCGATTTCTGAAAATTTGATTCCCATATTAATTCCTGCGAGCTGACGCTCAATGTACATAACAGAGCGGTTTCTTGCGATGCTCTTTGTGCCGTCATTTGTCAGCAGTATTTCTAACCTGAAGCATATTTCTATTGAAATAATTTGCAACTTCAAATTCTATAACATTAGCCCCTATGTTAGGCACCAGAGGAAATAGTGAAGTCAATCCTTTGACTATTTTTTCAGATAAATCTGCTTTTTGTGTATTGCTTCTGCCTTCCATTATATTTGCAAAGACATGGATAAAATCTTCAACTTTGTTGCCCGTGGAATATTTTTTAAACGAATTAACCCTTACTTTTATATCATTTTCATTAAACAGCTCAGTTGATTTAGCCGCTAAATGAACTTGCTCAATGATCTGTTCTTCAGGGTGTAATTTAAAAATACTTTCAGAGCAATCTATTAAGAAATGAGGCATCGTTTTTCCAATGTAAGTTTAAGTTCATAACATGATACAAGGCATCGGGATAAGCATCAAGCAACGCCTGAGATCACCTGCCCGCCCACCAGTTACCGTTAAACATGGCCGGATGTAGAAACTTTGAATAACCACAAAAATCGGCTGCGAGTTGCGGGTCAAGTGAATTGACTTGTTCGCTGTTTTTCGTATAACTACTATGTGTTACGGCCTGAATCTTTTGATTTCTATGTCTTTCAAAACTTTGTAATGTTTATCATTTCCCGTAAGAACAGGATTACCATAAGCAATTGCCGTGGCTCCGATTAGTGCATCTGACAATTGCAGTGAATGACTTAGGAAATGTTGCTCAACGTAGAACATTGCCTTGGCAGATATCTCTTCGGAAATATAGAGTATTTGAGCATTCCAAATATGAAGAGCTTTGCGAAGATTGTTCAATTCTTTTTTGTTTCTCATTCCTTGGACAAGTTCCATATAGGTCACAACAGAAATAAATAAATTGTTTGAATTCTCAATGACTTTATATGCCTTATCGTTTCCTTTTAAATACCAAATGAGAACATCTGTGTCGATGAGCATTTAGAATCTTCCTTTTCTTAAATTTCTAACGTACTCATTAACATTTTCAATAGTGTCATTATCTTTCCACATCCCGAACAGTTTATTTTCTTCTGTTTTATTTTTAAGCTCCTGATAGGGAACAAGCTTGGCACAAGGCTTCCCACGGAAAGTGATAACGACTTCTTCCCCTCTGCGGACAGAATCTATGAGTTCTTTTGAATGAAACCTCAAATCTTTTGCTGTTGCTTTCATGATACTCTCCATACGCCAAGTTTATATTTTAAAGTATAAATTTAGCCTGGGTTTGAGTCAATTATTTTTTTGGGCGATGTTATTTTTATGGGGGTTATTTTCACAGCGAACGTTAAGGGAAACCTGCCGCCCACCGAACTTATCGCGTCAGCGCCGCCACGCTACTCGCGGTCAGGTTTACCTACTGGTTCGGCGGTTTTTGCCGTTTGATTCATTGATGACCAAGAATTAAATTGAATAGATCTGTCGCCATTTAATCCTTTTCTGGCGAGTTTCCAAAATAGACTTTAGTGTGAGGCCAGGGAATCTCGATACCTTCCTGGTCAAAACGATTCTTGATCCGCTTGCGTAGTTCTCCGGTCAGCCCCCACTGTTCTCCAGGCTTGGTATAGCCCCGAATACAAATGTCGACGCCATTGTCACCAAGATCACTAACACGCATCGCAGACGGAGTCGTTGTTAAGTTCGTTCCAAAATCGGGATCATCTTTCAGTTCCTGGCACACCCCGTCAATAACTTGGTAGACATGGCTGAGATCCTCTTT
>Ga0256840_1000061_pt1 | contig 85937 bp, 87 predicted proteins | sample 355202metaG_FD_185969 | JGI IMG/M metagenome (GOLD analysis project Ga0256840, IMG submission 185969) | Hydrothermal vent microbial communities from Mid Atlantic Ridge, Atlantic Ocean - 355-202 | ecosystem: Environmental > Aquatic > Marine > Hydrothermal vents | place: Atlantic Ocean: Mid... | reverse complement strand
AGGATGGGTTGATTTTTCTGCTATGGTTGCTTTTAAGCGTACATCCCCTAGAGAATTTCCCCAGCTTCCATCGTAGGAAACTGATGCCTTCTCCCTACCCTCCCCTGAGAAATCTCTAATTAAGAGCTTTTTAGAACGCGCTTTTGCTTCTAGCTTAAAACTAGAACCATAATCCTCTTCGGCTAGGCGCTGATTTATATTAGAAAGCACCTCCATTAACTCAGGTTGTAAGTTAACTTTATTATTTTTAGCATTGTTATAAACTGATTTTTTTAGGCTTCTTTGGATATCTTTTGTCACTAATGGCCACGTTGTTATCGGCGCATCAAGAACCCCTGCATCAGATAGCATTTGCAATTCATGTCTTAATCTCATGTCACCAGCATCTAACCAAGGATTTGCATTTATATTAAAAGCAAAAACTAATACCAATAAAAGATAATATTGCTTTCGTTGATTTTTTATAAACATCGGAAATCCAGTTTAAATTAAAGAAGCACTAAAAAGTCACTGAATAACCAACAGAAGCACCAAGATCATTATTTCTAGTCAAACCTGTTGCTTTTTCTGATGTAAACTGTATACCGAGGTTTAGTATTGAACGTTTATTCAGTTTTTTATCTAAACTTACACCCATTGCTGACCATTTTTTGCCAATTGGCGCCACTCCTGAGCCGCCAGTTCCATCTACATTTAAGTTTACTTTCTTTATCCAGCCACGCCAAAAATTGCCATTATTTTGTGATAATATTATTCCTGCGCTTAAACTATTACTATCGGCATCAATACTATGACCCATTGATGTATTAAGGTAGCGATAACCATCAGGGAATGATGGGTTATCATATGTGATATTTGCCTGCCCTCCTCCCTTGACATGGTGATCTGAAAACGTATTCGCATACTCTAGATAGGTACGCCAAGTTCCACTGAGTTTTGTAGTCAAACCTGATGACTCAAGCCCTAACATATGTGATTGAGCTGTAGGGTATACATAGTATTTCCTATCCTCTCCATATAGTTCGCCATAAAGCACAAAATTATTTCTAGTTACGGACCCAACGGGGAGATTCCATCGAAAATCAATGCTTGCCGCAGAATTGCCTGTTACAGATCTACCTTCATCATATTTACCTAAAAAAGCCTCTCCAAACCGATCAAGATTCTTTAATTGAATAACTCTACTCAAACCGACCTCCAAAGGGTTGAACGGTTTAAATGTAAAGCGAGTACCTATTAATTTTGCATCTGGCACGGCTCGATCCGATTCCAACTGCCCAATAAACATATGAAGTTTATTGGAGCCCAGCCAATGCAACCATTTGTTATCAAAAGCCTTGGAACTAATATTCTCCACTGACAAACTAGGAATAGGTCGAGCATTATTCGATAGAATCAAAGAACCATCCCAACTTGGCCCCCACCATCTTGATTGTTTACCTACCGTAAACTTCCAGTTACCCAGCGAGCTAGAGATATAAGACTCATCAAGGCGAAAGTTTTGATCACTAGGATGGGTTGATTTTTCTGCTATGGTTGCTTTTAAGCGTACATCCCCTAGAGAATTTCCCCAGCTTCCATCGTAGGAAACTGATGCCTTCTCCCTACCCTCCCCTGAGAAATCTCTAATTAAGAGCCTTTTAGAACGCGCTTTTGCTTCTAGCTTAAAACTAGAACCATAATCCTCTTCAGCTAGGCGCTGATTTATATTAGAAAGCACTTCCATTAACTCAGGTTGTAAGTTAGCTTTATTATTTCCAGCATTGTTATCAGCTGATTTTTTTAGGCTTCTATGAATGTCTTTTGATACCAGTGGCCATGTTGTTATCGGCGCATCAAGTATTCCTGCATCAGACAGTATTTGCAATTCATGCCTTAGTTTCATATCGCCTGCATCCAACCAAGGGTTTGCATTTGTACTGGAAGATAAAACTAATACAGAGAAAATACTCAAAACACAATATTGCCTTGATTTAATTTTAATACTCATATAAAACCTAGCCTGAATTAAAAAAGAAATAAAGTGATATGGATAAACTAAGAACCAGCAAGAGCTTTATCTATAGTTTGCTGAAGTGAGTCTAAACGCTCTGAAAGATACGCATCATCATTATTAGATGAGACTTTTGCATTTAGAAGCTCATGGGCGATATTCAATGCAACCATAACGGCTATTTTTTCTGAACCCAATGCTTTACCACTTTCACGCATAGCCTTCATATCATCACTAACACGTCGTGCAGATGCTAACAAAGATTCATGCTCACCTTCTGGACATGAAATTTTATATTCTTTGTCTGCGATTCTCACTGTAACAGGGATTGAATTATTACTCATTTTGTAGATCCTTAATAAACTTACATACCGCACTATTTTCTAACACATGAGGATTATAAAGCCTTATCCAAAGCTTTTAGCCTATTGACCATAGCTTCAACTTGGCCACGCACTTTATCATTTTTTGATTGTAACTGTGAACGTTCCTGTAAAAGCTGTTGATTACTTCCTTTATAGGTATTATTTTCTTCTGAAAGTTTTTCACACAACGCTACCAATTTGGCGACACTAACTTCAAGTCTTTCTATTTTCTCATACACTAAAGATTGAACTGGCTCTACTGACTGACTATTCATTATAAAGTAATACCTGTCACAAATAAAAATAGGACTTTTGAGTATACGAAAAATAGCGAACAATCACAAAGACTGCGAATAAGAAATAATTTTAATATTATCATAACTATTTTAATGGTAACGAAACACTTATAAATAAGTATAAATACTTAGACTTTAAAAGAAATAAAGACCCCTATAAGAGTTCTCTAATATACTGATTTAAAAGAATTAAAATAAAGCTGACAAAACTTGAATTTTGGTCTTTACTCTGTGTAAGATGCACCTTGTGTACTCATCTCACTAACAGAAACTGTATTGTTTTTAATTAAATATAGAATGAGTAACAATCTTAACCCCCTACAAAAATTAAAGAGGTATACCATGAGAAAGAGTTTATTATTAGGACTTGCAACTGCTGCTATTTTTAGCACAACAGCACAAGCTAGTACGTTAGATGATGTTAAAAAAGCTGGTGTTTTAAAGTGTGGTGTTAGTACAGGTCTTGGTGGTTTCTCAGCTGCTGATGACAAAGGTAACTGGAAAGGTCTTGACGTTGATGTATGTCGCGCTGTTGCAGCTGCTGTACTTGGCGATGCAAGCAAAGTTAAATACAACCCACTGACAGCTAAAGAGCGCTTCACTGCGCTTCAGTCTGGTGAAATCGACATGCTTTCACGTAACACTACTTGGACTTTGACTCGTGATGCGTCTCTTGGTCTTAATTTTGCTGGTGTTAACTACTACGATGGCCAAGGCTTCATGGTAACGAAAGCATTAGGTGTTGATAGTGCACTTAAGCTTGACGGCGCAGCTGTATGTATCCAAGCAGGTACTACAACTGAGCTTAACCTTGCTGATTACTTTAAAGCTAATAACATGAAGTACAAAGCAATCACTTTTGACACATCTGATCAGACAATCAAAGGATTTGAAGCTGGCCGTTGTGACATGCTTACATCTGACCAATCTCAACTTTACTCTCTACGTATCAAGCTAGCTAAGCCTGATACTGCAATTGTACTACCAGAAGTTATTTCTAAAGAGCCACTAGGCCCTGTTGTTCGTCAAGGTGATGACCAATGGTTCAATATTGTTCGCTGGTCTTTAAACGCAATGATTAATGCTGAAGAGATGGGCTTAACATCTGCAAACATCAAGTCTATGAAAGACAGCAAAGATCCTGGAATCCAGCGTATGCTAGGCGGACAAGGTGAGAAACTTGGCCTTGATGACAACTGGTCTGCAAATATCATTGAGCAGGTTGGTAACTATGGTGAAAGTTTCGAAAGAAACGTAGGTACTGGATCTCCACTTAAGATCGGTCGTGGTCTTAATGCTTTATGGAGCAAGGGCGGCATCATGTACGCACCACCTATTCGTTAATAGGTCTTAAACAAAAAGAGTCTGCAGCTTGCAGGCTCTTTTTTTGTCTCTAAATTAGTGATTTTATTTGATTATAATATTTGTTAAAAATAAGATTCCTAATTTAGAAACATTCTAGATAACCTAGCTTTAATATATTATTTATCCAACAACATGGCTTTAACCTATGAGCGACCCTCGACATAACAGCAGTGAATTACCCAGCAAACCGCCCATTTGGAATGACCCCAAATATCGCGCGATGTTTTTTCAAATACTTTTAATTGCAGCACTTGCCTATTTTTTCTATACCATAGTCCAAAATACTTTGGATAATATGAATGCGCGTGGTGTTTCCACTGGATTTGGCTTTATGTCTGAACCTGCTGGTTTTGATATTTTACAAACACTGGTTCCTTTTGACTCCACCTATAGTTTTGGACGATCATTTATCGTTGGTGTACTTAATACACTTTTAGTCACAGCTCTTGGTATTGTCTTTGCTACGCTTTTAGGTTTCTTAGTTGGTGTTGCTCGACTTTCTAATAACTGGCTTGTTTCAAAAATTGCCACCGTCTATATCGAGACTTTTAGAAATATCCCATTATTAATTCAAATTATTTTTTGGTATTCACTTATTGTTAGTAGTTTACCGTCAGTTAGAGATAGCTTCTCCTTATTTGATAGCTTTTTCTTAAATCAGCGCGGCATTAATATTCCGAGCCCTATCTATGAAGCCGACTTTATCTACACCATCGTAGCTCTCATTATAGGCATAATCGGTAGCTTTATTCTCAAAAGGTGGGCAAGAAAAAGACAAGAAGCAACCGGACAACAATTTCCTGTTTTCTTTAGTGTAATTGGTTTAGTTATAGTCTTACCTGCACTCGTCTACTTTATATCTGGCGGTCCAATTACTTGGGATGTGCCAAAACTTGGTCGATTTAACCTACAAGGCGGCGCCACGGTAATTCCTGAATTAGTAGGGTTACTTCTAGCCCTTACAATTTATACGGCAGCCTTCATTGCAGAGATTGTTCGCTCGGGAATCGAGGCAGTAAGCCATGGTCAAACAGAGGCTGCTCTTTCTGTTGGCTTAAAACCCTCGCAAAACTTGAGATTAGTTGTCATCCCTCAAGCACTACGAGTGATTATCCCACCCTTAACTAGTCAATATTTAAACCTGTTTAAAAACTCATCATTAGCCGCAGCGATCGGATATCCAGATCTAGTTGCCGTATTTATGGGGACGACCCTAAACCAAACAGGTCAAGCCGTTGAAATTGTAGCGGTAACCATGGCGGTTTACTTAACAGTAAGCTTGCTCATTTCAATGTTTATGAACTGGTACAACGCCAAAATGTCGTTGATCGAGAGATAGGATAGGAATAAATAAAATGTACGTAACCGATAAAATACTTCCTGAATTACCTGCCCCTAGCAATGCAAAAGGAATCATTCACTGGCTAAAAACTAACCTCTTCAATGGTCCATACAATACTATTTTCACATTGTTTGCAGCCTTTGCTCTATATAAAGTCATACCACCCGCGGTAGAGTGGGCATTTCTAGATGCTACTTGGTTTGCAGATTCTAGCAGTGAATGTAAACTTCCAAATGGTGATAGAAAAGATGGTGCATGTTGGGCCTTTATCACCAACCGCTTCGATCAAATCATGTATGGTTTTTACCCCGAGGCAGAGCGCTGGAGACCAAACCTTGCAGGCATAATGCTGATAGTACTCACAATTCCATTATTCTTTGAGAAAACACCTAAAAAAGCATGGCTTGGCGGATTCATTCTTGTCATCTTCCCGTTTATTGCTTTTGTTTTAATTCGCGGCGGTTACTTTGGGTTAGAGCAAGTTGATACAGGCAAATGGGGCGGCTTAATGCTTACCCTTATTATCTCATTGGTTGGCATTCTCTTCGCTTTACTCTTTGGCACTATCTTGGCACTTGGCAGGCGCTCAACTATGCCGATTGTAAAGTCATTAAGTGTAGTATTTATCGAGTTTTGGCGTGGTGTCCCATTGATAACGGTGCTTTTCATGTCATCAGTAATGCTTCCATTATTCCTACCTGAAGGCACTACTTTCGATAAATTAGCACGCGCAATGATTGGTATTATTTTATTCCAATCTGCTTATGTAGCAGAGGTTGTTCGTGGAGGTTTACAAGCCATCCCTAAAGGACAGTATGAAGCGGCAGCGGCAATGGGATTAAGCTATTGGAAAAGTATGTTCTTGGTCATTTTGCCACAAGCTATGAAGCTCGTTATACCTGGCCTAGTAAATACCTTTATTGCCCTATTCAAAGATACCACTCTGGTATTAATTATTGGATTATTTGATCTATTAGCCATAATCGAGAATGTACTAGGAGCTGATAACGCATGGTTAGGCTTCCATACAGAGGGCTTAGTATTTGCCGCTTTTGTATTCTGGATGTTCTGTTTTAGTCTATCTCGCTACAGTATGGCACTAGAGAGAAAACTAGATACAGGGCACAGAAACTAGTCCTAAAAAATTATTAGGGGGTTATTTTGTCACCCCCCCCTGTTTTTTGCCATTTTGTAAATTACAGGCACACATTACATGTTAAACGCAGCTGAGAAAATATTATGACAGACGCACAAGCAAGCACGAACGAAGACTACGCAATCCAACTTATTAATATGAATAAGTGGTATGGTGATTTTCATGTATTAAAAGATATTAATCTTAATGTTAAAGAAGGTGAGCGAATCGTTATTTGTGGCCCTTCTGGTTCTGGTAAATCTACGGTGATTCGCTGTATCAATCACCTTGAAGAGCATCAAAAAGGTCAAATTCTTGTAAACGGCGAAGAGATCACAGGTGATGTAAAACAACTTGAACGTTTACGCACCGATGTTGGTATGTGTTTTCAGCACTTTAACTTATTCCCACATTTAAGTATTTTAGATAATTTAACACTAGCGCCAATTTGGGTTAAGAAAATACCCAAGGCAGAAGCAGAAGCAACTGCGATGAAATACCTTGAGCGTGTAAAAATCCCTGACCAAGCAAACAAATATCCTGGTCAGTTATCAGGTGGTCAGCAACAACGTGTAGCGATTGCACGAAGCTTGTGTATGGACCCTAAAGTTATGTTATTTGATGAGCCAACTTCAGCACTTGACCCAGAAATGATCTCTGAAGTATTAGATGTAATGATTGAGTTAGCCAACGAAGGTGGCATGACCATGTTATGTGTTACACATGAAATGGGCTTTGCAAAGAAGGTAGCAGACCGTGTTATCTTTATGGATGCAGGGCAGATTATTGAAGAAAATACTCCTGAAGAGTTCTTTAATAACCCTCAATCAGAACGAACTCAATTATTTTTGAGCCAAATTATTGATCACTGATTCTGATCAAGTCCAATTAAGTAATTAAAAAAACCACCCTAACGGTGGTTTTTTTATGCCTGATAATATTCTAGATTTAAAAAAGTCGCCAAGTTGATTAAACCCATATCTCAATCAGGTCAAAAGCATTTCCATCTCTATATGCTCTAAACCAGCATCCATAAATACTTCACCGCAGGTTTTAAAGCCTAGCTTCTCATAAAATGCTGTCGCATACAGTTGTGACCCAAGATACAATCGTTTGTAGTTTTTATTTTTAGCTTCTTTAATCAAGGCTTTAACTATCATTGCTCCAATACCTTGCCCTCTAAAGTCTTTTAATACTGCTATGCGTCCAATATGCCCATCATCTAGCATTCTTCCTGTACCAACACTTTTACTATTCGCAAACACTAAAATATGCAGTGCATCCTCATCTAGACCATCAAAATCCAATTCTAAATCTATACCCTGCTCTCTAACAAAAACTTTAGTGCGTACATTAATAATCTCTGGAGAATAAACAGTATCAAATTGAACAATTTTTGGTTCCACTATGAAACCTCTTTCTTATTCACAAGATATATACCCAAAATTACTAATACCGCACCTAACGCTAATACTAACGTAAACTTCTCATCCAAAATTAACCATGCCCAAAACACAGCACTGACAGGCATAAAATAGATAAAGACAGCAGCTTTTGCAGCACCAAGCTCTTTTACACCCTCTTGAAACCATACAAAACCAACCACTGTGGCAAGCAAGGATAGGTAAAGTAAATTTAAGCCCGCATTAACGGTTAACGAGCTGATAGCATTATATAGATTTGTATTTAGAGCAGCGATAAACAGAACCACCGTACCGAGACAGCTTGCATAAGCTATTACCGCAAGTGATGACAGGTTGTTAGATTTATCACTCATAAACCGCCCAATTAATGTGTAAGCAGCCCATGCAATTGCACAACCAATAAAGGCCAGCTCTCCCTTACCTACACCTTCTTTAAGCAAGGCTGAAAAGTCACCTTTAGTGATAATTAAAATTGCCCCTGTAATACACAGTAGAAAACCTACTATCCTAATTATTGTAAATCTTTCTTTAAAAAGAATGGCCGCTCCTAAGGCTGTCAGCAAGGGATTTGTTGCTGTTATTAGGCTTCCACGTCCTGCTTCAGCATGTACCAATCCATAGAAAAATAAAAGATTGTAAAGAGCAATACCTGTTAATCCCATCCCTAAAAGTGAGAGAAACTGTTTCTTTGTAATAGTGGGTAACCGGTGTTCTTTAAAATAAAGTAAACCCAATAAAAAGAAGGAGGCAAGAAAAAATCGTAAAAAGGCTGAAACCGCAGGCTCTAGTTCATTACCAAGTAGCCTAGCGGATGTGAATGTGCCACCCCATACCAACATGGCAAAAAGTAGCTTCAAATATGTATTCATGGATGTCAGCGCTGTAAAGTGAACATGATTTGTCACCCCCCCTGTTTTTGGTCATTTTGTAAATACTGTCTCTATCTTCCCTTTTTTAATCAAACTTTAGAGAGTTTTGAGATAATATTCTGAAATACAAAATGACTAAAAAAGAGGGGGGTGACAAAATTATTAAGGAACTGTCTAAACTCTTTAACGTTAGGCTATAGATATTTTAGAAAAAACCGTATCAGGTGATACCCCTAACTCGACCTCTTTTATTTGTTGTACGATTCCAGCTCCTGTTAGCATTATCTCTTCAAGCTGCTCTTCTCTTGTAGCATGATCAATATAGCAATCAGGAATGCCAAGTTGCGTAATGGGGACTTGAATATCTTCTTTATTCAAAAACTCACTAACCGCACTACCTGCTCCGCCTTGAATAGCATTATCTTCTAAGGTTACGAATCGCTGGTGTGTTTGAGATAACTCCCGAATAAGCGCCTCATCTATTGGCTTTACAAAACGCATATTGACTAAGGTTGCATCTAGCTCATCAGCTGCTTGCATCGCTTCACTTAATAAAGAACCAAATAATAAAATGGCTATGCGAGTACCTTTTCGGATTACTTCACCTTTACCAATTTCCAATAAAGTCATTGTATCATCAGGCTGAATCCCTATGCCCTTACCACGGGGATAACGCACTGCAGTCGGGCAGTTTTGTTGATAGGCGGTGTAAAGCATTTGGCGGCATTCATTTTCTTCCGTTGGCGCCATTACAATCATGTTAGGTATGCAACGAAGGTAAGATAAATCGAAGTTTCCTGAATGAGTTGGGCCATCTGAACCGACTAAACCTGCACGATCAATTGCAAAAACGACTGGAAGATTTTGTAATGCAACATCATGTATCAATTGATCATAAGCACGTTGTAAAAATGTAGAATAAATCGCCACTACTGGTTTTAAACCCTCACATGCCATGCCTGCGGCTAAAGTTACAGCGTGCTGTTCTGCAATAGCCACATCGTAATAACGCTCTGGATATTGCCTTGAAAATTCGACTAAACCAGAGCCTTCTCGCATGGCAGGTGTGATGCCGATAAGCTTGTCATCTTGTGCCGCCATATCACACAGCCATTGTCCAAATACTTGTGTATAGGTTGGCGTGCTTACGGCGTTAGACTTTTCTACACCTACTTTAAGGTCAAATTTTGAAACTGCATGATATTCAATAGGATCTTTTACTGCTGGCTCATAACCGTTACCTTTTTGAGTTACGACGTGTAAAAACTTAGGCTCATTAATATCTTTAATATTTTCAAGAATTTTGACTAGCTCAATAATATCGTGCCCATCAACAGGGCCATAATATACAAAACCCATCTCTTCAAATAAGGTTGCAGATGGCATAATCATGCCTTTTGTATGCTCTTCTGCTCTTCGAGCAAACCGCTTCATGACGGGTGTATTAGCAAGTATTTTCTTGCTATTCTCTCGCATGGTTGAATAAAACCTGCCTGACAATAGCCGTGCTAAATACTTACTCAAGCCACCAACATTCGGTGAGATTGACATATCATTGTCATTTAAAACAACCAGCATTTCAGTATCAATATCACCTGCATGATTTAGTGCTTCATAGGCCATACCAGCCGTCATCGCGCCATCACCAATAACAGCAATCGAATGTCGATCAATTTTTTGTTGCTTAGCAGCAAGTGCCATACCCAGTGCCGCACTGATGGAGGTACTTGAATGCCCCACACCAAAAGTATCGTACTTGCTTTCTTCTCGACGAGGAAAGCCACATAAACCATTTTTCTGTTTAATGGAACCGAGTTCATCACGCCGGCCTGTCAGTAACTTATGCACATAGGCCTGATGCCCAACATCCCAAACAAGCTTATCGTTAGGTGTATCATAAACATAATGTAAGGCTACCGTGAGTTCAAGTGCGCCTAATCCAGATGCCAAATGACCACCAGAGCCTGATACAGATTGTAGAAGAAACTCACGCACCTCTTCACAAAATGCGGGAAGTTGTTCAACTTCCAATGTTTTAAGTTGTTCTGGTGTGTGTATATTGTCTAATAACATTTTTGTTATTTAACCCGCTATGCAATCCGTTTTACGATGAATGCTGCAATTTCACGTAAAAGTTCTGCTTCCTTTCCAAAGTCGTCTAAAGAGTTTAGTGCCTTTTGATGCAATTGATAAAGCTTTTCTTTTGCCGCATCCATTCCTAAGATAGACGGATAGGTAGGTTTATCAGCTGCGATATCAGCACCTTGTTGCTTTCCTAGGGTTTCGGTATCACTTTGAATATCTAAAATATCATCACGTACCTGAAAAGCTAAACCAATTGCATTAGCATAATTTACTAAACTTTCACGTTTTATTTCTAATTTATCTGTACTATCGTTGTTACAATAACTTGGCATTAATACACTCGCTTTAATTAATGCACCTGTTTTATGATTATGCATTTTTTCTAACTGCTCTTCTGTGAGTGTTTCCCCAACCGCAGACAAGTCAATCATTTGTCCTTTGACCATACCACTAACGCCAGAAGCTACTGCAAGTATATTGAGTATTTTTAACTGATTTTTAGTCGATATTTTGTGCAGGGGTTGTGACAAAATCTCAAATGCTAAGGTTTGCAATGCATCGCCTGTCAGTACTGCAGTCGCCTCATCAAACGCTATATGTGATGTAGGCTTGCCTCTTCGTAGATCATCATCATCCATGCAGGGTAAATCATCATGTATTAATGAATAGGCATGGATAAGTTCAATGGCAGCGGCAGGCTTATCTAATATGTCTTTAGTAACGCCTAACGCTTCACCTGCAGCATAAACTAATAATGGACGAATACGCTTTCCACCACCCAACATAGAGTAACGCATAGGCTTGGATAAAGGTTGATCATTTTCTGGAAGTAACGTTTGTAAAACGTCTTCGATACGATTCTGATAAGTTTGTTGAGCACTATTTATCATATTATGATTATCACACTACTCAGAAATCTGAAAATCTTCTTCTATTTCACCGTTGAGTGAATCAGTAAGAATTTTTACACGTTGCTCTGCGTCCGTTAATGCTTGTTGGCAGATTCGACTTAATTTAATACCCTGCTCAAACTGTTTGAGAGACTCTTCCAAGGATAGATTGCCTGCTTCTATTGTCGCAACAAGTTCTTCAAGTTCAGCCATTGCAACTTCAAAATTAGGAGTTTTACTGTTTTTAGATTCATTTATCATAATACGAATACTGTAACTTCAACTGACTAAATGCAAGTGGAACTTGCGTGATAAATTAGATTCATCTAATATACTCTGCTACACAAGAATAGGATATTAATTATGTTTAGTTTTAATTTTGGAATACCAATGCTAATTGTTACAACGCTTATTGTTATTGCTTGGATGAGCTTCTTCTCTGTCGTTTTTATGTAGACTCCATATCATTCTTAGATATAGCTTTAATCTAAACTAAATTCACGAGAATCCTCTCTTTATTTTTTTGCTGGTAAGCGCCTTCTTGGCGCATTCCTGAATCTTAATTTCATACCTCCCCCGATATCAGCACCAACCTCACGAGAGTCACTCCCTGAAAGCAAGCCGAGTTGCGTCCTCCCTTTTTCACTTCTTTGCTTTGCCTCAAATAATCTTTGATGCAATTCTCGTGAATAGGGTAAAACATAAGCACGTGGAGATATTTCTTCATTCGCTCTAATCCATAAATGAATATTCCCGCTTATTTTTTTAGATTGATTTGGTTCAACCACGTCTGCACTGATTAATTCAAATTGTGTGGGTAATATTTGGCTTGAGGGCCAACCTTTACTCTGCTGTAATCCTTGCCAATGAAAGAAGTAAATTAACGGTAAAATTAAGCTAATCAATATTTTAGATTTTGTTCCAAACCCTTTATAAAAACCCACCCATACGATAAATGCGACAGGTGCCGTATAGCTAATACTAAGAAGGAGCAGGTAATTATTCATTTTTTTGGCGCTCCCCACATAGCATCAGGTAACAATGCAGGAATACTATCAAGTGCATAGGGAGTCAGCGTAGCAGGAAGTTTGCTGATTTTATGAATGCCACCATCCTCTTTAATGGTAAATCTCACAGCGGTGGTTTCTTGATCTTGTCCTTTAAGATTTACTGTATCTCTATAAACAGTTTCATATTTAGGGTTGATGCGATCAATACGAATATCCACAGGTACTGGTTTTTTTGACTTTGCGGTATAGTAATAAAGATTAACAATATACTCGCCTGTAAAACGTTTACGGATCGTAATTACCTCTTGATTGATAGGATAGATTTCTTTTTTTCCATCGATAACCAAAGTATCATTTAATTCTCCACGGTCATCACGTTCAAGATTTAGCCACCCAGCCTCCTTTGCAAGATAGGACACCGTTCTTCCTGTTGGACCACGCATCCAGAGATCAATATCATCAGCAAGATTTTGTGGCCAAGTAGCGGTAATGATGTACTCTGCTTGTTTATCCACTTTTGCTTTATTAGCAACTGGATTTATAAAGAGTAAAGCGACTAAAAATAAAAAACTGAAACCCATAAGTGTATTAAAGAGCAAATCAATAAAGGGGTCTACCTTAGGAGTATTTCTGTTTTTCTTGAAAAGACTAGCCATTATATATTTACGCTATCTTTAGGTTGTTTTATACCAAGTTCGATAATCTGGCTAACAAGATTATCAGCACAACGATCCAACCATTGGCATTGAAGGCTAACTAGCATTGCTGTACCCAAGCCTGACAACGTTGTATAGAGTGCCACCTGCATACTACTGCCCATCGTACCCAATAATTGCTGTAATGCCTGTACATCGTTATCTTTAAGCTGATACACAGTACTTAACATCAATACAAAGCCAATTACCGTCCCTATCAAACCTAATCGCATTAATATATCTGAAAAAAACCAACCCGAAGTATGTCCACGATGCACTCGTTCCACCAATCGTGCCAACAAAGCTTCTGATTCATTATTTGATTCTTGACGTTGCCATTGTTGCAATTTCAAGTGCTCGTATGCCCAACCCTTTTTATCTTTATTGATTTGTATTGTATTGTATTGTATTGTATTGTATTGTAAGAGCATTCTGTTTTGAGAGTTGCCAAGCTGCAATACCTAAATATAAGGTGATAACACAAAATAAGAATAAGATGATAGAAGACAAGTAGGTGACATCCTCTTTAAGTAACTTGGTAAATAAACCAAAAGTCCATAATAAGTATGCACCAAAAATTACTAAACCGACTATAAGTAGACAGCCATAAAATGGAGAATAGTTATCGCGTGACATGCAAATACCTCTTTATATTATTTCACCATTTCCTACCCAAAAAAAAAGCTGGCACACAGTGCCAGCTTTTTAGAGTAAATTACTAAAAGTAATTACTTAACAGTTGTAAGACCTAAGATAGCCCAATCTTGCATACCACCACGGTAATATTTAATTTTGTTAGTTGGGTAACCAAATTTCTTTAATGCAGCAATACTTGCTGGAGATTGACCACACCACATTCCATTACAGAACATAACAAGTGTTTTAGCACCAGAGAAGTCAAATACAGACGATGTATTACCTGCAGCAATTGCTTCGTCAACATCTACATCATCTTTACCTGCTTTTAGCTTTACGCCGAACTGCTTGGTCATAACATTCATGATTCCTTCAGTTGTAGCACCTTTCTTAGGTGTTAACTCAACCCATGAAACATTTACAGCACTAGGAATTGTTCCTTTTGCAACCCAGTCAGGCGTTCGAGAATCAACAATCAAAATACTGTCATCGCCATCACTCATTTTCTTTGCGTAGTTGATCACTTCAACTTCACCGATAGTTTGAACGCCACCACCTAAACTGATTGGCTGAATACAAAATGGTGGACAAGGACGAGAAGTTTTAGCAAACGCAGGAATAACGACAGCCTTGTTGTTTTGATTACGCTCAATCTTAACGTCATGACCTCTGTGCTTAACTGTGACACTTACCATTGTTGGCGTAATGCCTACTGGCTTTGCTTTTCCATGAGAGCCAGCTTGTGCAGCTGCTGTTAGTCCTAAACCTGCCACCACAGTTAATGCTGTTAATATTTTAGCTAATTTCATAAAATTCTCCTCCTAGAGATTTTCGGGGTATTCAGGGCATCATTGCCCTTATTTATTGTAAAGGCCGACATAAATAATGTTTATTTCAGCCTTTAAATTTGAAATGATATTGAAGTAACGATTAGAAATTAATCGAAACTAGCCTTAGTCACATTCAGGCTCTTCTTCCTCTTCTTCTACTTTTTGCTTTGAATCATCGCCTGTTGTTGTAGCCGAATCAGCTTTCACATGGCTTTCTGCATAAGTGGGGGTTGTTAATGCAGGTAACAGATACATCAGAATATTGCAACAAGTGTAATGATTCTTCTCATAAATTTTCCATATAGGCATTTATTGGGCTGGACTATATAGATACCATGTGTTTAATCACTTTTCAAGTTTATTTGATATATATCAAATTATTAAGACAATCCTAATATACTAATATTGATCTAGGAATTAGGGTATTACCTAAAAAATGACTATTAAACGTTACTTTTGCAGCCAAAAGGTAACAGGTCCGTTATTGATTAGGCTTACTTGCATATCTGCGCCAAACTCACCTGTTGCGACAAACTTTATATTCTCTTTTGAGCGCTCCACGAAGTATTCATAATAAAGCTGACCCTCTTTAGGAGGAGCTGCTGATATAAAACTAGGGCGAGTTCCCTTTTGTGTATTAGCAGGCAAGGTAAACTGAGGAACGATAAGTAATTCACCTTTGATATCTAATAATGAAAGATTCATTTTATCGTTTTCATCTGCAAAAATTCGATAATTTATGACCTTGCGTAATAAATCATCTGCATTTTTTTTTGTATCACCTTTCTCAACACCTAAAAGTAACAAAATACCTGTGCCAATTTTACCGATATTTGTCTTATCTACCTCAACCTTTGCTTGAGAAACACGTTGTATCAGAGCAATCATGAAAAGCAACCTGATAAGGGCTTAAATTTGTCACCCCCCCTATTTTTAACACTTTTGTAAAAAAACGTTATTATTATTATAATAAATAGTAACTTGTTCATTTATTCATATTCACTTCTATTTACCAAGTTTTTTAAGCATACCATCGCTTGCCTCAATTAAAGCAGCTGATATGCCTGGTTCACCTGCGGAATGCCCTGCACCTTGCACTACAAAAAAGTCTGCTATACCCCATACTTCATGAAGAGCGTAAGCCTGTTCCAATGGGCAAATCATATCGTAACGCCCATGAATAATATAACCTGGGATATCCTTTAACTTTGATGCATTTTTCAAGAGCTCATTTTCTTCAAGAAAACTGTTATTAACAAAATAATGCGCTTCTATACGTGCAACACTTAAAGCAGTATGAGGATCACTAAAGTGATTTAACACTGAGGAGCTAGGCAATAGCGTGGCCGTTCTAGCCTCCCAGAGTGACCATGCTTTGGCAACTCTCATACGGGCGATTTCATTCCCGCCTATCAAACGCTGATGATAAGCCTGTAATAAATTATCTTGCTCAATTTCAGGGATTGGTTTGATAAAATCCTGCCAATAATCAGGATAAATACGACTAGCACCTTCTTGGTAAAACCAATCAACATCTTTTGAGGTTGCAAGAAATATACCTCGTACAATTAAACCCGATACCCTCCTCGGATGTGCCTGCGCATAAGCAAGTGCCAGAGTTGAGCCCCATGACCCACCTGCTACTACCCACCGTCTAATACCTAGTTTTTCACGAATCTTTTCCATATCATCAATAAGATGCTGTGTCGTATTGTTTTCTAAGGATGCATGTGGTGTAGAGCGCCCACAACCACGCTGATCAAATAAGATAATTCGATATTTTTCAGGGTCAAATAATTGCCGATGATACGGTTCACACCCAGCTCCTGGACCTCCGTGCAAAAAGACGACAGGTTCACCGGCCTCATTACCACACTCTTCAATATAAATTTCATGGATGTCATCAACCTTTAAAGTGAAATGACTGTTTTCGTGTATTGGGGGATAAAGTTCGCTCATAGTGGTGAGAATAATAGATGGTTTTTAGGCATAATACCGAAGTATTAACTCATCACAAAATTTTAGGTACTCCTTCCTCATGGAAATTTCAAAGAAAATCCGTCATTTAACAGGCAAAGCTATCAGTGATTTTTCGATGATTCATGATGGAGATAAGTTATTACTAGGATTATCAGGAGGTAAGGATTCTTTAAGTCTTTTACACATACTACGCCATTTTCAACGCCATGCCCCAATACGTTTTGAACTTGCCGCGATGACTGTTGATCCACAATCAGAAGACTTTGACCCTAGCCCTTTAATCCCCTATTTAGAATCCATAGGTGTAGATTATTACTATGCAAAAGAGCCCATTTTAGAAATGGCTGACGAGCATATGGAGGGAGATTCATATTGTTCATTTTGCTCACGAATAAAACGCGGAGTAATGTATAGCACTGCACGTAAGCATGATTGTAATGTATTAGTATTGGGACAACATTTAGATGATTTGGCCGAGAGTTTTTTGATGTCAGCTTTTCATGGCGGCAAACTAAAAACAATGAAAGCCCATTATACTAATGACGATGGGGATTTAAGGGTCATTCGTCCTTTAGTTTATGTACGAGAAAAAATGCTTGCCGAGTTTGCACAAACTAACAAGCTACCCATTATTGCAGAAAATTGCCCTGCCTGCTTTTCAAAACCAACACAACGAGAACACATGAAGCAGTTGCTTGCTGAAGAAGAAAATTGTAATAATAATTTATTTGGAAGTTTACTCACAACGATGAAACCATTAATGAAAAAAGGGCTGCCGAAGCAACCCTAAAGAATTTTATTATAACGTTGAGACGATTTTATTCAAAGCCTCGTTATAAATTATAAAGCTATAAGTTATAAAAGAGACGCCATCCTCAGATGTTTTAGCACCTGTTCTTTACTTTCTTTATTCGCTTGTGAAAATTTCTCTGCAAAAAGAGTCATATAATATTTATCCATTTTCTCTAAAGGAAAATCAAGTGTTGTCAGTTCGCCTGTTGGAGAAATATACTTCTTTTCAATGATAGTCAGTTCAGTTTGATCTGTTCCAATATCTTTACGAGATATAGCTTCGCCCGTTTCAATATAGCCACTGCTAATGAGCGCCTTATTAATATCATCAAATGTGAATAACTGTTTGCCTTTTGATTGCAACATAACATCCGTTGTACAACCATCTTCTTCTGGCGAAACGGCAAAGCTGACATCAGAGATAAGCACTTCATACACGCCTTCAAAATCTTTCGCGGGTTGAAGAGTTGGATCTACTTCCAACTCTTTTCGAAGGGAGTCAGATGAATTATATTTTTTCTCACAAAACTGGTTATGAAGCGATAAAAAACTAGTAAGATGCTCTTGAACCACTACATTCTCTGCGATTTCTTTTTTACCACAACCATTGAGAAACATTGTCGTTAAAATTGCTGCCGTGCAAAGCACAAGTATGGGGATAGCCTTTTTCATGGGTTTGCCTTTATTTTTATTATTATTGTTTTATTTTTATGGGTAAAACTAATATAGCTAAGTTTTCGGTTTCTCACAACAAAGCTCAGACTAGCGGGCTAGTTTGAGCTCGTTTATCACTGCTTTAGTCTTGAGCCCTGCTTTTTCAAGCCACTGTTTTAAAAACACACTCAGGTTTTTCTCTATCAATTGATTAATTAACCATGCAATAACTAACACAAATGCAAATACTAAAACTAACAATAGATATTTATTGATCACATCATGATAAGCCGTGAATAGCATAAAGCCTACATTTTGATGCACTAGGTATAGTGGATAAGTCAAGGCACCTACTTTAAGCACCCAAGTACCACGAAAGAAGGTTACTTTATTCGTAATAATCAAAACAAAAATAAGATAAAAAAGAGAAATAAGGCTTAATGGAATGACCGCATTAAAACTTGCACTATAAAACTCACTCAGTTCTATCGTCTCTTGATAGGCATAAAATAATGACAAGCAAAAAGAGATAACGAGTAAAGCGATATAACGAGATTTAAATCCTTTAAGCTTAATAAGATAAAACAAAGCACCACTAATAAAATAAGAGGCCCACTCTGGAAACAGAAAAAACTGAATAAGTTTAGGCAAGGGCATTACAACATCAACAAGTGAAATGGCTAGCCACCCTGTTAAAAACCAGTCTATATGCTGAATTTTTTTTATGAGTAAAATTCCAAAAATCAAAATATAAAACTTTATTTCTACAAGTAAGGTCCAATACACACCGTCAACAGGTTCGACCCCTAAGTAACCATCAATCATAGTAAGGTTGGATAAATACTGTGGTAAAGAGACAGAAAAAAGCTCTTCTCCATAAAATACAATCATTAAAGTGGTAAAACTCACGCCAGCCCAAAATGCAGGGTATAAACGAACAATACGTGAGATTACGAATTGAACAACATCTCGCTTCATTGCAGTAAGTAAAATCACAAAGCCACTAATCATAAAAAATAAATGAACACCCAAATAACCATATTTTGCTACTTGATCATATGGAGCATATGAAATGGGACTATATCCGCCTTCAGCAAAACCCCGAAACATATAATGAAAAAGCACAACAGCAACTGCTGCAACAAAGCGCAAAAAATCTATTTCGTAAAAACGTGTGTTATTTTTATTCATAAGCTGATTATTACGATAATAATGCTTAAAAACTAAGCAAAAACTACCAGCAACCATAGTTTCAGGATTAACGGACGAATAATAGCGGCTGCTAGTCCTTGCTCTTAATCAATGACACGATCTGTAATAGTTCGTTACAATATCCGCTATGCTAAATATAGAACCTAAATACACAGGAAAAACCGCTTTTTTACATCTTGGGTTTCGCCCTTTCTTCTTTGCATCCCTCTCTTTTGGGGTAATTTCAATTTTATTGTGGCTGGTACTTTATACTTTTAGTCAAAATATCCTGCCCAATAATTATCCGATAATCAGCTGGCATGCTCATGAGATGATTTTTGGTTTTGCTACCGCTACCGTAACTGGCTTTTTGCTAACGGCTGTAAAAAACTGGACAGGTATCCAAACAATCAACGGCAAACCTTTATTGGGTATATTCTTACTTTGGTTATTTGCACGAGTACTTGCCTTTATTCCCAGCCCATGGGCTTTACCTATCTTAGCGATTGTTGACAGTCTCTATTTACTCATTGTTACAGTAGCATTTTCAAAGCCTGTATTTAAGGTAAAACAATGGAAAAACCTGGCATTTAGTGGAAAGCTCCTAATGCTTTTTATCGCAAATATTATCTTTTACCTTGGCTTATTGGGTTATTTGAAAAATGGTATGCATTACGGTCTATATATTGGATTCTATACCGTTCTTGCCGTTATTTTTAATATGGGTCGTCGTGTAATACCTTTCTTTATCGAAAAAGGTTTAGGCTGTCCTTTTGAAGCTAAAAACTATCATTGGGTAGACGTCAGTAGTTTATGGCTATTTTTAGCATTCTCCATTGCCGATATATTCTTCCCCAACCACTACCTTGTTGCCATTCTAGCTCTATCCTTAGTCATCCTACATGGTGCACGTCTTTACGGTTGGTACCACAAAGCAATTTGGAAAAAGTCTTTACTATGGGTATTGTTTGTTGGATACGCATGGGTTGTTCTTGGATTTATTCTAAAATTCTTGTCGGTATTGTTTGGTATTTCACCTTTCCTTGCAATCCATGCTTTTGCCTATGGTGGAATTGGTATGATTACCTCGGGCATGATGGCACGTGTTTCTCTAGGCCATACAGGTAATAATGTTTTCGAGCCACCAAAAATATTACATCTGATTTTTGGATTATTGTTTATTGGTGCTTTTGTTCGTGTGATCGTCCCCTTATTAATGAGCCAATATTATACGCTTATCATTGGAGCTGCCCAGATACTTTGGGTACTGGCATTTTCAATTTTCTTTATTGTCTACGCCCCCATGTTGATTAAAGCTCGAGCCGATGGCAGATATGGTTAAAGCAGTTAACAATCATATTGAAATAAACCAAACCGAAAAACTTGAAACAAGAAAAACCGCATGGCTAATTGACTCTAGCATTTATGTTTTCAAGGCTTGGTACACGCGCCCTGATGATCTTGTTGATATTGACGGAAAGCCCATCAATGCTGTATTAGGTTTTATAGACTTTGTTTACCGCTTGCTTACTGTTGAGCAACCTAGGTTAATAGCCTTTGCTTTTGATGAAAGCCTGCAAACGTCTCATCGTAAAGAGATCTATCCTGATTACAAAGCAAACCGCTCACCTGCCCCTGAATCTTTGCGTTATCAATTTAAATTGTGTAGAAAGTTTATACACTCACTAGGTATTTATGAAGATGCTAGCCTGCATTATGAAGCAGATGACCTCATCGGCACTTGGGCAAAAACATTACGTGAACACTCTATCTCCGTAAACTTTATTACCGCTGACAAAGACCTTGCTCAACTTGTTCATGAACATGATCATTGGTGGGAGTATGAGCGTGGGGAGAAATTAAATACTAAAAAAATTACCAAACGATTCAAAGCAAAACCCTACCAGATAGCCGATCAACTTGCCCTGGCAGGAGACAAATCAGACAATATTCCAGGTGTACCTTATGTGGGCATGTCGACAGCAGGAAAGTTACTAAGACGCTTTGATAATATTGATAACCTCCTTAATTCCATACCTGAAATATCATCCATGCAGATTCGTGGAGCTGTACGAATTCAGGGGCTAATAGAAGAGCATAAAGAGACAATAAAACTATCTCGTCAATTAACACAAATTCAATGTGATATTGAATCCGTCGACGTTAATAGCTTTCAAATTAAACAAAAAAATCAAAATGACTTTCTTGCACTTTGTTCACAACTTCAGTTCAATGATAAAACTCAACTAAAGTGGATGACACTAGTTCAAACGCTTAATCCTACGCGTGGTTACGAATAAGCTTAAAACTATATAGTTTTTGTCACCCCCCCTCTTTTTAGCCATTTTGTATTTTATCTATAGATTCCTTATATCTAGGCACTAATATTCGTTACTTTTTTGGGCTTCAATAAGCCTAATTAATAAAACCTCTAGTCACCTTTCTTCTCCCAACTATCATGAACAACGATCAGTTTATGAACCTTCTTGTTAAGTTATCAATATACATTGTGATTTGAAGCAAATAAAAAATGAAAGACCAAGACAAACCAGAACGATTGACCAAAAGCCCACTAATTTTTTTACTCTTAATGGGTGTTTTAGTGATCTCCACCTTAGTTGCTGTTTCAGAGTATTTTTTACGCCCACAGATTGAAGCTCAATTACAAAAAGGAACGACTCAACGTTTTGCTATTACCAGTGCCTTTAAAGCAACAAATGAACACTTGAGTAACAATGTGATTAAGAAGTAAGCGACTGGATAAAATTTGTTCAGATTTACTGACTAATACATCATATGGGCTGACAAAGTGACAGGCTAAAAAAGAAATTTATTGCTACACTATTTATGATGAAATTATTATGGAAGAGAACCATATTGCAAGGATGCATATTTTTCTCTAATATTTTAAATATACATATACTGAAAATTTAATCAAAAAGATTACAAAATATCAAGGAAGATATTCATGGCTTATTTTTTATATCAAGCAGCACTGATAACAACAGTCGCTGTTATCGCTGGTTCTTTTATTGGCTGGTGGCTACACCATTTTTATGGAAAACAAGAGCGGAAATCTAGCAATAATGATTTAAGCTTGGTAAAAGATTATCTTGCGGAATCTATTCGTGAAAATGCACGTTTAAAGATTCAACTCAAACAAACAGAAGAGAAGCTGGATATTATGAATCATAACGACACAGTTCCTAACGTGAAAGGCGTAGATTTTGAAGCTTACCAAGCTTTTGAAAATACCGTTAAGGAAGCTCAAATGAGAAAGTATTTAAACTAACACCACATAACCCTATAAGAAATATCCATTAAAAAGCCCTGCAATGCAGGGCTTTTTAATGTCTAAAATAAGTGTATCACTTACTTCATTTTAAACTCTGGTAACTTTTTCTCTACCAAGTTTTTCTTTAATGTTACATACACTGGCATACCATTTTTGTAAGGAGGATAAGCTTCGCCTTCAATCAATGGTAGTAAGTATTCACGACAAGCATCTGTAATACCAAAACCATCTTCACTAATGTATTCCATTGGCATCATCTTTTCTACGTTTGCAATGTCTGCTAAATCTCCAGAACCCATTTCCCATGTATAAGGATCATTTGATGTACGAATAATCGCTGGCATAACCGAGTTCTTGCCCGCTACTGCCATTTCAACCGCCGCTTCACCTAATGCATAAGCTTGCTCAACATCTGACTTAGAAGCCAAATGACGTGCCGCACGCTGAAGATAATCAGCGACTGCCCAATGGAATTTGTAACCCAATGCATCTTTAATAATGTTTGCAACCACAGGAGCCGCACCACCTAATTGAGCATGACCAAAGTCATCACGAGTACCTTGCTCTGCAAGGAAGCGACCATCAGGCCATGCCGTACCTTCAGATACTACAATGGTACAGTAACCATGGCTCTTCACTTTTGAATCAACTAATGCCAAGAATTTTTCTTGGTCAAACTCTATTTCAGGGAAAAGGATGACAACTGGAATATCATTATCTTCATCAGCCGCTAATGCGCCTGCCGCTGCAATCCAGCCTGCATGACGACCCATAACTTCTAATACAAATATCTTGGTAGAAGTTGCTGCCATTGATGCCACATCAAAACTAGCCTCACGTGTCGACACTGCAATATATTTAGCAACAGAACCAAAGCCAGGGCAGTTATCAGTGACGGGCAAATCATTATCAACCGTTTTAGGTACATGGATTGCTTGGATTGGGTAACCCATTTTTTCTGAAAGTTGAGATACTTTTAAACAGGTATCAGCAGAATCTCCACCCCCATTGTAGAAGAAGTAACCAATATTGTGTGCTTTGAAGACTTCGATTAAACGATCGTATTCTTCTTTATTGTCTTCTAAACTTTTCATTTTGTAACGACAAGAACCGAATGCGCCTGATGGGGTGTGCATTAATCCCGCAATATCCTCATCTGATTCTTGGCTACAATCTATAAGGTTTTCAGTTAGCGCACCGATGATTCCATTTTTACCTGCATAAACTTTACCAATTTTATCGCTGTGTTTTTTTGCGGTTTGAATGACACCACAAGCTGATGCATTGATAACAGCTGTAACTCCACCTGATTGTGCATAAAATGCATTTTTTACTGACATATAAATACTCCTAGCTAGGTTAATCATATTTATCTTTAATCTGGTTTTCCCGCAGCCTCAAGGAAAGGCTGTAAGACCATACTTGGCTATTTTTATAATTATTATTAAGCGTTGAGATAATACGTGACTCATTGAAATAAATCACTTATTTGTTCCAATATACCCCTTTAGATCAAGAGTCGTCTCCATAAATGACGCATTAAACAGAAAATATTTATAATTTACGCGCATAAAAAAGGGCTGGATAACCAAAGCCATCCAACCCTTTTACAATATATGAAGCATATTTAACCTTGAGCTTGCATACCTTCTGGTCTAATAACCTCATAACCAGCCTGATACCAAGAGATTATGCCACCACGTAAATTAAGCGGCTCAAGGTTAGTGTTTTGCATAACATAGCCACAAACCTGACCCGAACGAGCACCACTACGACAATAAAACACGATTGTCTTATCATCAGGTAAATCATTAAGTTTTACTGGAACTGTATGCATCGGCATAAAAATTCCACCCTCAATAATCCCCTGAGCAAATTCTGCTTGAGAACGAACATCATAAAGAACAATATCTTCATCTTTATCCATCATCTCTTTAAGCCCAGCCGCATCTATTTCTTTAATCATTGACATCTAAACAAAAACCTTTATAAGAAAATACTAATAAACTTATATTAACATTTCCCTAGTAAAACAGTCAAGATTGTTTGCTCGTGAAAAATTGAATTATCTGAAAAAATAGAACAGTAATAATAAAATCAAAAGAAACTGAATAACCGCCAAACCACGCCAAAATGCCAGTGGATTTCTCTCAATTAAAGGCTGTGATTTATTACGTTCGAGAAGGGCTTGGTTTGGTTTAGTAAAATCACTTAAAAATTCAGACAGTAATTCATAACGCTTTTCTGGGTTAGGGTGTACCGCTTTTTGCAAACACGCATCCATCCAATCGGGCACTATTGGATTATATTGTCGTGCGGATGTGTAATTAAATTTCTTTTTTGAGGCACGTTCAGCGGATGTCTCCCCATAAGGTAGCTTACCCGTGAGCATTTCATAAGCAATCACACCGAGCGAGTAAATATCGGAGCGATTTGTACCACTCTCACCTTTAAAATACTCGGGTGCAGAATAATTAGCAGTACCAACAATATTATTATGTTCGACGACCGATTTTATCTCTGCAAGTCCTGCTATTTTGGTTGATCCAAAATCAATGATTTTTAAGGTATTAAATTCATCTAGCAAGATATTGTCTGGCTTTAGATCTTGATGAATCATTTCAAGACGATGCATCGCTCGTAAACCTCGTGCAATTTGATCTACCGTACCACGTACTTGAATTAATGAAGGCTTTGGATTATCTAACATCCATTGTGCCAAGCTTTGACCTTGCACATATTCAACCACGGTATATAAAAAAGTTCGCTTACGGTCTATCCCACGTACTTTAATTAGATGGGGTGATTGCAAACGTTTAGCCACCCATTCTTCATGCAAGAATAAATCAATATAAGTTGGATCATCATCGAAGTTTACTGAAGGTGTTTTGATAACAACCTTTTGAGCTATTCCATTGCGCTTTTCTGATAAGGTATCTTCTGCTAAATAAACCTGAGAACGTGATGAGGCATTAAGTTCTCGTAAGATTTTATATCCATCAAGAATATTACCTGCTTTTAAATCAGGCGGGAATGGCAACTGCGTAAGCTGCTCATAAAACTCTGTTTTATCAGGCTCGGGTAAAACCTCAATTTTTAAAACTTGTGCACTAATATTGTCATTAGACTCATTTGCCGTAGCCGCTTTAACTAACTTATCAGATGCTTTTTGTGGATTATCTTTACAGGATTCAATAATTTCTTGAACCTCGATATCACCCACAAAATCATGGATACCATCAGTGGTGAGCAAATAAATATCGCCCTCTTGCACCGTGCTGGCTCGATAATCAATTTCAAGGTGCGTATCAATACCCATGGCTCGACTTAAATAATCACGGTCGTTGCTAATCCAAACCCGATGATCACGTGTCATTTGTACCAAATCAGAGCCACGTAAACGATATATACGACTATCACCTACATGAAATAAATGCGCTGTTTGCGATTTAATAACAACCGCACTAAACGTTGTAACCATGCCTTTGGCAGTACCGTATTTTTGCTGACCTTGGCTATACAGCCATGTGTTGAGAGCAGTGAGAATTTTGGTTGCAGCTTGTTTGACTGTCCATGATTCTGGCGTACCATAATAATCACTTAAAAACTGACTGACTGACACTTGGCTCGCTTCTTTACCACCATCACTACCACTCATACCATCTGCTATCGCAACAGTGATACCTTTACTCTCTAGTTGAGCTAAGTCTTCTGTTTCTGTGGAAGGGATATAACTACCAAGAAAATCTTCATTTTCTGGTTTGATACCAGCAATGGAAGTTTGACCAATGTTAACAGTAAGCATTTTAGACATGATTTAATGGGCTTAAAAGGGGGCAGAATGACAAAGTTACTTAAGATATGCCAGCTACTTCACATCTATCATTTGAACAGTACCATCTGGCAAGGTTTCCGCTATTTGTCCTTTTGGCTCCTCTAAGAAGAATAAAATTAAGCCAAAGACGATTGCCGAAACAATACCAATAAACAAAAAGAATTGATCATAGCTGATTAATGAATTTACCGTCAAAAATAGCACAGCTCCTACATTACCAAATGCACCAGCCATACCTGCTATTTGACCCGTCATACGACGCTGAATTAATGGCACCATTGCATATACTGCACCAGAACCCGCTTTTGAAAAAATACCACCAATAATAGTCATAGCAACGACCATCCAGATTGACCAGCTTTTATCTACCATACCCAAGATTAAAAAACTGACTGTAATACCTGCAAAAGCAATAATTAAAGTACGTTTACGTCCAATAATATCGCTAATCCAACCACCACCAGGACGTGCAAATAGATTAATAAAAGGGTATACACCTGCTAATAAGGCAGCACTAACTTTTGGAATATCAAACCATTCTACATAAAACAGTGCTAACACTGAAACGACTGCCAGCTCTGTACCAAAGGTAACGAAGTATGCCCAATCTAAAATAGCAACTTGTTTAAACTTATATTGCTGCATCGCAGGTACGCTTTCTTTTAGTATATGTGCGTTCACCTTCCATATTTTCCATACTTGTGCTGCATAGATAACCGCCAGAACCACATAAATAATTAATGCAGTCGTAGCTCCTATCAAACCCATATTACTGGGAGACAGCTTCCATGTAAGTAGTGCTAGTGCTAAGAATAAAGGAATATTCATTAACATGTATAAGATGAGATCACCTTTACTTGTAATCTCCATCGCGCCTGTCTTTTTAGGCTTAAAATAAGTCGAACCTCTGGGCGTATTTCGTGCAACGCTGTAATAAAACGCACCATAAGCAATCGCCACGATACTTGCGAAAGTTATTGCATAACGCCAGCCATCTTGACCACCAATAGATGCCGCTATAAAAGGAAGGGATACCGCCGCGCCAGCAGAACCAAAGTTACCCCAACCACCATAAATACCTTGCGCTAACCCCGTTTGCTTAGCAGGAAACCATTCACCAATCATGCGAATACCAACAACAAAACCTGCACCTATAAAACCAGACAAGAATCGTAAAATTGCAAGCGTCTCGTAACTATCAGCCCATGCAAAGACAATGCTAATCAAACCACCCAGCACCAATATGGAGCTAAACATAATACGTGGGCCTAATTTATCAACCAGCATACCCACCACAATACGTGATGGAATAGTCATTGCCACATTAAGAATAAGCAATACTTTTGCTTGTTGATCGGTAAGTAATAAGGCTTCTTTTATAAAAGGCATTAACGGGCCTAAGCCTAACCAGACAACGAATGTCATAAAAAAAGCAAACCACGTGATATGCAATGTTCGTATGTTTGCTTTACTCAGTGCGAATATATTAAATTTATCTGAAGATGGTGACACGCTAGCTCCATGGGTTGTTGTTAATTATAGAGCTAGCAATTACTGTGCCATGTTTTTCATCTTACTTTTTCACAACTATCATTATCTAATACTTATAAATCTCAACTAAGAGGCACCCCTATATTAGATTGCCCTTATATGGTGCGCAGTTACCTCTTTAATAACGAATAAATTTGTCACCCCCCCTATTTTTAGGGGTTTTGTATTTACGCTTTCTCTTAGGCGCTGTTTTTATTGAAGTTTTTATCTTTGGCATACTCTTTGCTTTAAACAAGTTAACAAACTATTTAGCAACAGGAAGTTAAGCATGACTCAAAACAATAAACAGAATTTAGTTTTGATAGGAAACGGTATGGCAGGAATGCGTACCGTAGAAGAGATATTAAAATTAGAACCGGAAAAATATAATATTACCGTATTTGGTGATGAACCCTACGGTAACTACAACCGTATTATGCTTTCCCCTGTTTTAGCAAATGAAAAAACACTTGAAGAAGTTATGCTCAATGATGACGCATGGTATAAAGATAATGGCATCACCTTTGAGAAAGGCAAAAAAGTTGTAGAAATACATCGCACTAAAAAAGAAGTAACAGCAGAAGATGGCACAGTAGTACCTTATGACAAGCTTTTGATTGCTACAGGTTCAACGTCATTCATGTTGCCACTTCCTGGTGCAGACAAATATGGCGTCATCGGTTTCCGTGATGTAAAAGATGTTGATGCAATGATCGAAGCGGCAGAACATTACAAAAAGGCTGTCGTTATCGGTGGTGGTTTACTTGGGCTTGAAGCCGCAAATGGCTTAATGAAACAAGGTATGGATGTAACCGTGGTTCATATCATGGATACCTTGATGGAGCGTCAACTTGATGCTCCTGCTGCCAAAATGCTTCAAAAATCATTAGAAGAAAAAGGCATGAAATTCCTCATGGATCATCAAACCGAAGAAATTCTGGGTGAAGATCGAGTAACAGGACTTAAATTTACTGATGGTACGAAAGTTGATGCCGATTTATTAGTCATGGCAGTAGGTATCAAACCCAACTTTGAACTCGCACAATCTGCTGGCTTACATTGCGAGCGCGGTATTGTGGTAAGCGACACCATGCAAACATTTGACCCTAATATTTATTCAGTTGGTGAGTGTGTACAACATCGTGGTACAACCTATGGCTTAGTTGCCCCATTATTTGAACAAGCAAAAGTTGCCGCCAACCACTTAGTAGAACTAGGTATTGCAAGATACGAAGGCACAGTAACTTCAACCATGCTCAAAGTGACAGGTATTGATTTATTCTCTGCTGGAGACTTCCATGGCGATGATGAAACAGATGAGTTGTTATTCCACGATGTTGCAAACGGCACTTACAAAAAATTAGTGCTTCGTGACAATGTGATTGTTGGTGCCTGTCTATACGGTGATACCATAGACGGTACTTGGTACTTCCAAATGATGAAAGATGGTACGGATATTTCTGACTTCCGTAGCACTATTTTATTTGGTCAAGCACATTTAGGTGATGCGGGTCATGGTGATGAAACACGTGTTGCTGCGATGGCAGATGATGCAGAAATCTGTGGCTGTAACGGTGTTACGAAATGTGAAATCGTAGATACAATTGTAGAAAAGAAATTATTCACTCTAGATGATGTACGTACACATACAAAAGCTTCCGCATCTTGTGGTTCATGTACAGGATTAGTTGAATCATTATTAGCACACACTTTAGGTGGTGATTACTCATCAGCACCTAGCAAAAAACCCATGTGTGGTTGCACAGACTTAACGCATGATGAAGTACGTGCAGGTATTCGTAAACATACTTTGAGAAATCACGAAGAAGTGCGCCAAACTTTAGGCTGGAAAACAGATGACGGTTGTGCAGTTTGTCGTCAAGCGACTAACTATTACTTATTGTGTGAATACCCAGAATACAACGACCCTGAATCACGCTTCATTAACGAGCGCGCCCACGGCAATATCCAAAAAGATGGGTCATATTCTGTTGTACCACGTATGTTTGGTGGCATGTGTACACCAAAAGACTTACGTGCGATTGCGGATGTGGCAGATAAATTCAATGTGCCTGAAATGAAAGTTACTGGTGGTCAGCGTATTGATATGTTCGGCATTCAAAAAGAAGACTTACCCGCGATGTGGAAAGATTTGAGCGAGGCAGGTTTTGTATCTGGCCACGCTTATGGTAAAGCCATGCGAACTTGTAAAACGTGTGTCGGTGATTCGTGGTGTCGCATGGGTACGCAAGATTCGACCGGTTTAGGTGTGAAATTAGAAGAACTCACATGGGGTTCGTGGATGCCACACAAATACAAACTAGCGGTTTCGGGTTGTCCGCGAAACTGTGCAGAAGCTACCATTAAAGACTTTGGTGTGGTTTGTGTTGAATCTGGCTACGAACTGCATGTTGGCGGAAATGGCGGTATTAAAGTACGTGTTACCGACTTCCTAACAAAAGTAGATACTGAAGAAGAAGTGCTAGAATTTGCAGGCGCATTCGCCCAGTTCTACCGTGAAGATGCGCACTACCTTGAGCGCACAGCACCGTGGATAGAGCGTGTTGGTTTAGATAAAATCAAAGAAGCGATTCTAGATGATCCTGAAAATCGAAAGATTCTGCATGAACGTTTCTTAGTATCGCAAAAACCTGCACAAATAGACCCATGGAAGAAGCATGCTGAAGGTGCGGATGAACATCAGTTTAAAAATATCAAAATCAAGGTAGCTTAAAATGAGTAACTGGCAAGAAATAACAACACTAGATTCAATCCCTGTTTTAGGCTCACGTGTGGTAGAAACAGATACTGTAAAAATTGCTATATTTAGAGGTAAAGATGACAATATCTTTGCTATAAAAGATGAATGTCCACACAAAAAAGGTCCATTATCACAGGGCATCATGCACGGTGATTCTGTTACCTGCCCATTACACAACTGGAAGATTAGTCTAGTTTCTGGCGAAGCATTAGGTGTTGATGAAGGCTGTACCAACACATACGAAACCAAAGTAGAAGACGGTAAAGTCTTTTTAAGCCTATAAATATTGGATAATCAGGTAATTAAATAAATGTTATTCGGTCGTGGTAAAAAGAACCCCATAAAAATTGCTGATAAAAAAGTCAAAGAGTGGAAGTACGCTACTTGCGGTTACTGCTCAACAGGCTGTGCGATTGAGGTCGGTTTAAACGAAGAAGGCAGAGCCGTATCATCACGTGGTGTCGGCAATGCCGATGTCAACCGTGGCAAGCTGTGCTTAAAAGGTATTTTTGAGCACGAGCTATTTGAATCTGCTGGGCGTGGCACTGAGCCTAAAATCCGCGATAGCTTTCTTGATGAATGGCAAACAACCGATTGGGACACTGCACTCGATAAAACCTATTCTGAAATTCGTCGTGTACAAGAAAAATACGGACGGGATTCGGTTGCCGTAATTTCTACAGGGCAAATGCTCACCGAAGAATTCTATACCCTTGGTAAACTCACTCGTGGCTTAATCGGCACTAACAATTACGATGGCAACACCACCTTGTGTATGGCATCGGCTGTTTCAGGCTACAAACGCTCTTTTGGTTCTGATGGCCCTCCGGGTTGTTATGAGGATTTTGATAAAACTGATTTATTGATTGCATGGGGTTCAAACCTACCTGAGCAACACCCAATCATTTACTGGCGTATGAAAGAAGCACAAGAGAAATCTGGCTTCCCACTTATTGTAGTTGACCCTCGTGTAACCATGATTGCGCAAAATGCAGACCGTCATTTAACCGTAACACCTGGCACTGATGTGGTGCTAATGAATGCCATGATGCACGTGATTCTAGATGAAGGCTTAGAAGATCGAAAATACATCGAAGCAAATACAAACGGCATCGAAGAACTAGAGGCTGAAGTTGCAAAATACGACCCTGTAACAGCAGCCAAAATCTGTGGCATTGACGAAGATACGATTCGTGCCGTAGCGCGTCAATTTGCTAAAGCAAAAGCCGCCATGCAAATATGGACGATGGGCATCAACCAAAGCACGCACGGTTCTGATGGCGTGGTAGGTATCAATAACTTAGCATTAATTACAGGTAACATCGGCATTCCTGGTGGCACATCGCTTTCTATCACAGGGCAATGTAATGCCATGGGTACGCGCGAATGGTCATCTTGTTCTGGCTTGCCGAATCATCGCTTATTAGAAAACCCACAAGACCGTGAAGACATAGGAAAGTTTTGGAATGTTGACCCTGAATTTTTCCCTAAAAAACGTGGCATGTTCCAAACCGATATTTACCAAGCGATGGAATTAGGTGAAATTAAAGGCTTATGGTTAATTGCTACCAACCCGATGAGTTCGCTACCCAATACAGCAAGAATCCGCAAAGCGATGGAGCAATTAGAATTCTGTGTAATCCAAGACTGTTATGAAGATACCGAAAGCGCGCAATACGGCGATGTATATCTACCCGCAGGCACATGGGCAGAAAAAAATGGCGTAATGACTAATACAGAGCGACGCATCAATGTTGTAAAGCCCGTAATAGCACCACACGGTAACTCAAAACCTGATCTTTGGATTTTTAACCGCATGGCCGAGCGTTTTAATGCCGAGAAAGATGAAAAAGGAAAACTTAACTTTCCTGAAAAAGCGGCTGATATATTTTTAGAAATGGGTAAATTATCAGAAGGTCGATTATCTGATAACTCTGGCATGACGCACGAACTCATCGAAAAAAATCGAGGCATCCAATGGCCTTACACAAAAACACAAGCCGAAAAAGGTGAAGAGCCTAAAACAGGTGGCGTGCGTTTATATACTGAAGATGCAACCTTCCGTTACCCTGATGGCAAAGCTAAATTAATCCCCTTACCGTTTATAGATAACAATGAAGTACCTGATGAAAAGTTTCCATTATGGCTAAACACAGGTCGTCTCATAGAACACTGGCACGGGCGTACAAAGACTGGAAAGCTAAGCAACAATAATAAATACAGTCCGATACCCTTTGCCGAAGTAAATCCCGATACCGCTAGGGATCTAGGCATCATCGCAGGAGACTATGTTCGCTTAGTTTCACCACGATCTGATGCCATTGTAATGGCGCAACTTACGCACCGAGTTCCTAAGAACATGGTGTTTGTGCCATTCCATTTTCATGATTGTGCAAACCGGTTAACACTCGGTTTGCTCGATCCACATTCGCGTCAACCTGCTTATAAACAATCTGCTGTCCGTATGGAAAAAGTTGCTGATCAAAAAGCAGCAGCACAGATGAGCATGGAGATGCGAAAGTTTTAGTTTTGCCTCGCAATGGCACTTTAGGCTAGGGAGTTTTTCTCCTTCCTTTCCCTAGCCTACTTTTTAATTTAAAAGAGTTACAAAATGTTTCAAGTACGTGATGATGAACCAAAATATGCATTCTTGCAGGATAAAGATAGCAAGGACAAAAATCGCTATGGTAAGCCTATTGAGCTAACCATTGATGGCGACTCTTTGCGCGATCAAAGCTTAAATATCAATAATGATAGCGAAATTGGCAACAACCCAAATCGCTATAAGCAACATGGCTTTTATTTCACAGCGGATAATTGTATTGCTTGTCACGCCTGTGAAGCGGCCTGTAGCGAGAAGAATGATAACGCAGGTCATATAGCCTTTCGTTCTGTGGGTTTTGTTGAGGGTGGAACCTACCCTGATTATCGTCGTCAAAATATATCAATGGCATGTAACCACTGTGATGACCCTGTTTGTCTCAAGGGCTGTCCTACACGCGCTTATACTAAATTTGCAGAATATGGCGCAGTTTTGCAAGACCCTGATATTTGTTTTGGTTGTGGTTACTGTACATGGGTTTGCCCGTACAACGCACCTCAGCTTGACCCTGTTGAAGGTACCGTATCTAAATGTAATATGTGTGTTGATCGCTTAGAAGTAGGACTAAAACCCGCTTGCGTATCAGCTTGTTTAGGTAAAGCATTGGAATTTGGTGTTATAGAAAACACACCTGAAGATCGTACACAGCTTGAAACACAAATCCCTGGATTTCCAGACCCAAGTATTACTCAGCCGAATATCCGTTTTCAGCAAACCAAAACATTAAATCGTGATATGAAACGCGTAGACTCAACGGCTATTAAATATCACCGTGATGATAAAGCTGGGACTTACAAACCAGTATTAGATGAGAAGCATGGAAAAATAAAACACTGGGGTATGAAGACATTACTCTCGTCACACGAAAACGCCCATGTGATGTTTACCCTTAGTGCGCAAGCAGTCATGGGAGCATTTATTATGCTGGTGATTGGTGGTTCTTTATTTGAAATACCTGTTTTTAAAGCGGTACAACAATCTTCAGCCTTTATTCCTTTGCTCATTGTAATGTTTCTAATGATGGGGGTAGGTTTATACAAATTAAATATGCATCTAGGTAAGCCTCATCGCTTTTATCGTGGTTTTAATAACCTTAGACATTCTCCATTAAGCCGAGAAATTGCAGGCGTAACGGCTTTTTTTGCAGGTTTAGCAGGTTATACTTTTTTCTCATTTTTTGACCATAGTATTGCTACTTTCCTATCAGGAGTATCTGCCGTAATAGGTGTGATTGGTTTTGCCGTTGGCTCTTACTATATGTATAAACTTTATCGTATTAAAGCTCGCCCATTTTGGGATCATTGGCAAACAGCCTCAACTTTTTATGGCTCGATGTTAAGCCTTGGCAGTTTATTAATAGCTATTGTTAGTTCTATTTTTATTGATAATAGTTATGAACTTATCAAGGTGCTTGCTTCTATTGCGGCTCTGGGTTTAATTATTGAGGCAGTTGGGCTCATTTTCCACGTACGAGATCTAAAAAAAGGTTCTGGTGAGGGGCAGGCCGCCCACTATGAACAATCAACAACCTTTGGTAAAACTTTTTGGTTAAGAAATATTTTATTAGCGCTTAATATCATCTTAACGATAATAATTAGTAGCACCAGCCTTACTGGAGGTTTAGGGGTCTTTGTGGGTGCAATTCTCACTGCATCACTCATTACTATGGCATATTTAGGTCGTATCATTTTCTATGCTTTAGTTATTCCAACAACTATGCCGGGCGCATTCTTCTGGAAGAATAAAGGCTTTGTAGACCATGCGCGTGAATCTGGCTTGGCTGATATGCAACAGCTTGGGGTTGCCTATGAACGCCACCATAAGTTTGATGTAAAGGAACTCATGCAAACGATTAAAGAAAACTCTTTATCTGATATGGTTGCTCACGCTAAAGCTATACTGACAGGAAAATAAATAGCCATTTAGTAGTTATATTTTTTGCCAAAATGTCATTTGTGCTACTGTATGTTGATGCTTGCGCGCTGTTTCTCGAATCACAAAGGGTATATCTACTGGGTGTGAGTAGGGCTTAAAGTGTTCTTTTAATAGCTCATGCAAGCCATCAAGCGTTGTCATATTTTCCCCATTAACCTTGATGCCACCAATCCAGTTCTCTTTTTTGGTAAATTCTTCAAGCCAAGTGTAAGGTGAAGTCAAAACCAATAAACCACCAACTTTTATTCTTTCATGTATTACTTTTAAAAAGAGTGCTGGCTCGTATAAACGATCTATTAAATTTCCTGCAAAAATCAGATCATAATCATTATATAGTGGCTTTAAATTACAGGCATCACCTTGAGAAAAATTAATATGTTTTGCTGTCTTTTCCAGTCCTAGTTTATCTAACGAGACTTGTTTGAGTGTGCTTAGCTCTCCCTCATCAGTAATAAGATAACGTACACTGCCATGCTCGCTTAAACTTTCTGCATTGCGGATAAAACGTGCTGAAAAATCCACTGCATCAACCTGCTTAAAACGTGTAGCCAATTCAAAACTGCTTCTACCCACTGCACAGCCAAGATCAAGTACCCGCTCAAACTTCAGCACTTTTACTTTATTATAGATCGTATCTATACAAGCTTTAGGGAAGTTTTTTACACCAAAGTATTCATCACCATAATGAAATTCAAGATACTGTGAAATCAATTCATCTGTTTCATAGGTATTAAATTCTTGTTCAACCTCTTCATTAGATTCAATATAACGAAAGCCTGCATGCTGTATAAAGTGACGTCGAAATGCATAGCGGCTATCACGAATAGTTTCGTTACCCGTTGATGCCCAGCTCCCACCTTTTATGAGATTATGCCTACCATCAAATGTTGGTACCGAAAAATCATCATAGGCTGGATGTACTTTAAAGCCTTCAAAACCATCTATTGCAGTTTCAGTCCATTGCCAAACATTACCAGCCACATCGTAAAAGTCTTTGTGAGGAAAAAGTGTAATAGAACAAGAAGAAGCGCCATGTTTAAGAGCAATATTAGCATCTGATTGAAGTCTGCCTGCATCATCAAAATGCAGATTTAGATCACAAAGTCGAATCCATTCAGCTTCTGTTGGTAAGCGTATTTTTTTTCTTTTGTCCTAACCAATTACAAAAAGCTTTTGCCTCTAGAAAGTTGACATCTACAGGCCAATCCCATGGCATTTTAATTTCCTCTAACATGGTTCTGTATTGATAGTTATTTTTAGATTTATTCCAAAAGTATGGGTATTTAGCTTTGGTAAACTGTAGCCAATTCCACCCTTCTTCTGTCCAATAACTTTCAGTTTGATAACCTTTCTCTTCGACAAAAGCCAAGAACTCATGATTACTGACTAAGTATTGACTTGCTTTAAAATCTTCCACTTTAGTTTCAACGTTGCCGTATTCATTATCCCATCCATAAGTCGAGGATGGCTGTTCACGCCCTTGTTTTACCAGCCCACCCAGCACAGCAAGTAGCTTATTTTTGGGTGCCTCTTCTGTTTTTTGATTGCGTTGCCAATTTGGTTGTTGTTTAACTAACTTAATGGGTAATTGTCTAATTAAAACCGAAGAAGTTTCAAGGTGGATACGTTCATGTTCAATACCCATCATGATTATCCAAAATGGATCATCCCATTGAATCGGCAATGTCAGTGGTAGGTTATCAATCAAATCATCAAGCAATACTTTTACTTTATTTCTATATTTCCTGACAGTTTCTGCTGATGGCCAATCATAATGAGCATCATCTAGATCATCCCACGACATTTCATCCACACCTATAGCAAGCATGGACTCTGCATTGGCATCTACACGTTCATCAATTATCTTGGCTACCATCAATTTATTAATAAAAAAGGTAGCCGTATGCCCAAAATAAAAAATTAATGGATGCCGTAGTGGCTCAGGGCGCTCATAAAATACGCTGTCATCCTTTAAGACTTCAAATAGGCTTTCATACATCGCCCATGTAGTTTGAAAGTATTCACGAATCTCATTTCTTTTCTCTTCGACATCGCCAGAATCAAGTACAGGTGTTTTAAGTGCTAACAAATCGATTTCTCTTTAATAGTAAATTTAGATAACTTACAAGCTAGTATCTACCTACGTGACAATAACTTATTTAGATGTTTTAGCCCTATTGCTGTGTTGTGTCGCCAATGAATATATTTTCAATAAATCATCTTCACTAATATCCACCATCGAATCAATCTGACTTAGCGCAAACACAAAGTCCTCATGATGAATCGGCGAATAATATTCATTTTCTTTAGGGCTCGAGTTTTTAGGCGCAAGACTAGCTGGATAATATCGCCATGAAACTAGCCCGTTCACAATCATAGCAACTGCCAACATAACAAGTGTGTTTACCAAAACTGGTGTAATCACATACATATACCCTAAATCATGAATTTGTGAGCTACCAATTACAGCGGCTATTGCCGTTGCTCCCCCTGGGGGATGGATACATCGTGCATAATATTGTGCCCAAATAGCAAGCCCAACGCTAGCCGCTGCCGCAATATGAATATCAGGAATAAATTGATAACAAGCTACACCAATCACAGCTGAAATTAAATGCCCACTCAATACATTCCAAGGTTGTGAGAAAGGAACATTCGGTGCAGCAAATAACAAGACTGCGGATGCCCCCATGGATGGGATAATATACACAGCATCTTCAATACCTAAATATAAATTAGTCACTAAAAAGACACTATAAATACTCAGTACACCACCTAAAAATGATACAAATTTTTCTTTATGCGTGGTTACTTGCTGACTGAAACCCAAAAACTGCCTGATTTTTTCCATAACTAAATAACCCACTATAATTTTAGCGTATGATTATATCATGTCAGTATTTCAGGAAAAATTCGATCAATCCATTTGGGATATTGTTGCAAATATCCAAACAGGACGAGTAATGGCGTATGGAGAGATCGCCCATGCAGCAGGTTATCCACGCCATGCTCGAATGGTTAGCAAAGCAATGTCACGATCACCTATTGCCCTACCATGGCACCGTGTTGTTAGAGCAAACCGTAGCTTAGCCTTTGATTTTGCAAGCGAGGCTTATAAAAAACAAATTGAATTGTTACAAAAAGAAGGCATTAAAATAGTAAAAGGCAAAGTTATCCCCATAAAATCAGATAGCGATATCTCACTCGATGAGTTGCTTTGGGGGGCTGATTTGGAAAATGATACGGTAAGATAGGAGAAAATATGATTAAGGTTTCAAGTAAATTTATACCACTAACATTGGTTATTTTAACATTCAGTATTGCCTGTCAATCAACTACTCCAAATATCTCAAAAGCCAATAAAACCAAGCCCATAAACTTTACTTGCAAAGAGCTAAGACCTGAAATATGCACACAAGAATACATACCTGTTTGTGCCACTAGAGATACAGGTATACGCTGTATTACTACACCTTGCCCCTCAACAGAAAAAGTTACTTACCCGAATGCCTGCACGGCTTGTGCTGATACAAAAGTGTATAGCTATACCCTTGAGGCCTGTCAGAGTAATTTATAGTACTATAATTTGTCACCCCCCTCTTTTTTAGGCTTTTGTAAGAGAATTTTGTCACCCCCCTTGTTTTTGGCTATTTTGTAAAAGTTATTCTGTCGTTTGGTTATGAAATGTCAAAACTAAAACATCCCTATATGCTGGCTGACTTTCATCTAGAGGATAGACTTCACTCACCCCATGCCAAACCTTACGATCATCAATCAATACTGCATCCCCAGAATTTTCTAAAATCCCACCAAAAATCAAACGCTTAGACTTATCATAAATATGATTTACACCCCCAGTAATATTTTGGCGCTCAAGTACCATAATGAGAATAAAATCAGCTCCGTCTTTGTGAATCCCTTCTGGTGTTGGCTGACCTGCCTCATTAGCATTAGCTTGTATGCGAAATTGATGTGCTTGAATGCGCCATTCTTTCTCTCCACTAAAACTAATTTTATCGACGAGAAAGTGAATGATCTTCTCTAATAATGGATTGTTAAGGGTACTTTCTTTAAACGCATAAAATTCACGATAAATACCCCCGTTCATATTATTACGGTAGGTGCTTTGAAAATGTGGTTCATGTGGCAATAATGCTAAAGCTTTACCTTTTGACCAATTAAATACCGAATAACGGCGAAAGCGATAATGACCACCATCACTCAAATAATTATCAGCTGGTAAATCACTCCAGCCTTGATGAAAGTTGATAAAATCTTCTTGCGGGGAATTTAGAATTTTATTCCAAGAGGGATTATCTACACTTAAACCCTGTAGGATTGAATAACCTATTGATTTAACTTCTTTTGATATATTTTTCTGATCCATAGGTAATTTTGATCCTTCTCTCTAGAAAATATAAGTTATATCTATATATTTTTATTACAAAATCGATAAAAACAAGGGGGGTGACAATAAACTATATGCAATCCACAGCATAATAATTCCTATCAAGATATTCAGTATTTTCCATGCTTTAGGTTCAGAAAATACAGGGGATAGAAACCTTGCTCCATAACCCAAGATAAAGAACCAAATAAACGAAGCACTAATAGCACCTAATGTGAAATTGGTTTTATCATCACCAGAATATGGCGACGCGATACTACCTATAAGCAGGACTGTATCTAAATAAACATGAGGGTTTAAAAAAGTTAACGCCAAAACTGTCAATATAACACTCCCAATGTTCTGGCTTTTATTATCAGACGCTATTTTCAATGTTTCACCACTAAACGCTGAGCGAAAACTCATTAACGCAAAAGCTATTAGGTAAGCTGTACCAAACCACATAATAGCTTTTAACCATTCAGGGTGCTTATTAATAATAACTCCTACACCACTAGTACCCAATGTAATCAAAAAAGCATCAGAAAATGCACATAGAAGTGAAATTTTAAATACATGACTTTTAAGCAAACCTTGTTTTAATACATAGGCATTTTGTGAGCCAATAGCAACAATAAGGCTACCGCCCAACAATAGGCCTTGGATATAGACATCCATTTTTATAACTACCGCTTGAGATGCTTAAGATAGTGACCTTCAACAACCTTAAATATAAAGACAATAGTAAAAGTAAGTACAAGATAAAAAAGTCCTACACTTATGAAAGACTCAAATGGTGCATAGTAACGAGAGTTGATAATCTTTGCTGCCCCAAATAAATCAACTAATGTAATCACACCAGCTAACACCGTCGCATGGAGCATGAAAATAACCTCATTGCCATACATGGGGATTGAGCGTCGCAAGGCACTCGGTAGGATTATATGGAGGTATTGATGAAAACGACTCATACCACAGGCTTCTGCTGCTTCTAGCTCACCTTTGGGTGTTTGCTTGATAGCACCTCGAAATATTTCAGCTGTATAGGCCGCTGTATTAAGCGCAAAAGCAATAACAGCACACCAATAAGCCTCTTTAAAAACAATCCATAAAACACTTTCACGTAACCAGTCAAACTGCGCTAATCCATAATAGATAATAAACATTTGAATTAGCAGCGGTGTTCCCCGAAAAATATAGATAAAAAATTTTACAGGAGAGCGCACCCATGCATTCTTTGATGCTGCCATTATGGCTAATGGAATTGCCAAAACAAAGCCTATGACTAAAGAAATAGCAAGCAACTGTAACGTTAGTGCCAAGCCTTTAAAGAGTAATGGCAAGTTATCAGCAATAATTGAAAAGTCCATTAGTGACCCATTCCCTCTTTATTATAACGGCGCTCTAGCCACTTCATGCCTAGCTCACTAATCGCTGTAATTAACAAAAACAGACCACCTACCAGAACATAAAAAGTAAATGGTTGGCGTAATGTATCACCTGCAATTTTTGCATTAAAAACCATGTCTTCAAGCCCAATTACCGAAACTAATGCTGTGGTTTTAACCAGTACCAACCAATTATTAAAAAACCCTGGAAGCGCATGGCGAATCATCGCTGGAAAAGTAATATGTAAAAAAACTTGTATACCTGTCATACCATACGCATGCCCAGCTTCAATTTGACCTTTGGATACGGCCATAATTGCACCACGAAAAGTCTCGCTCATATATGCACCAAAGATAAAACCAATGGTAATTGTGCCAGCAATAAAAGGATCTATATCGATATAATCCCAATCCATTTTTTCACCAATATTATTAACTAATATTTGCCCACCAAAAAAGATTAACATCATTAATACAAGATCAGGGATTCCGCGTATTACGGTAGTATAGGTAGTAGCAATTAATCTAGATACACGTCCACCATATAGTCGTGCAGAAGCAGTCAACATTCCAAGAATAACTGCAATAAGGAGAGAAAGTAGCGCAACTTCTATTGTAAGAAGCATCCCTTTCAGAATAAGGGGAAGGTAGCCACCGAAGATTTCTTTCATATTTTTTGTAACTAAGAGAAGGAAAAAGTTAATATACTCCCTCTCCCCAACCAATCGGGAGAGGGAGAATTAAACCTATTCAAATATTTCGAAATCGAAGTACTTTTTTCTAATCTCGTCGTATGCACCATTTGAACGAATTGCTGCTATCGCTTTATTAAAACGCTCTTTTAATTCAGTATCTTCTTTACGAAGTGCAATACCAATTCCTTCACCAAAATATTTTGGATCTGAATAACTACCACCTACAAATTCATAGTCTTTTCCTTTGTCAGAGCCAATGAACTCAAGCAAAACAAAGGCATCAGCAAATACTAGGTCTATACGGCCTGCTGCTAGGTCAAGATAAGCTTCTTCTTGTGTGCCATAACGTTTAATTTCAACACCATCACCAAATACCCCCGTGATGAATTTATCAGATACTGTGCCACGTTGAACGCCAACACTCTTACCTTTTAATCCTTCCGGTGTTACCTCAACTTTTGTACCTTTTTTATGAATAAAACGCGCTGGTGATTTGTAATAATGATTAGTAAACGCCACCTTTTCTTTACGCTCATCCGTCATTGACATTGACGCTATTATTGCATCATACTTTTTTGCAAGTAATCCAGGAATAATTCCATCCCAATCTTGTTTAACTAACTCACATTTTACCTGCATATTTTCACATAGTGCATTTGCAATATCGATATCAAAGCCTTCTAACTTACCATCTTTAGTTGTCATGCTGAAAGGAGGATACGCACCCTCAACGCCAATACGGATGACCTCTTGTGTTTTGGCCTCATTACTTGCCTTTGTATCACCTGATTTACTTTCTGATTTTCCTCCACAGCCTGCAATTAACAGCGCAGTTATACCTGCCACTAAAATGGACTTAAATGTTTTATTAATCATAGTTTTCTCCTTAATAACTATTTGTTTATTGTCATAATTGTAATTTAATATTCTTTTGAAATAAATTGCTTAAACTGTTTTGATTTAGGGTTAGTGAATACCTCTTGCGGAGATCCATCCTCTACGATGATACCCTCATCAAAAAATATAACACGATTTGATACATCACGTGCAAAAGCCATTTCATGAGTAACAACTAACATTGTACGACCTTGCTCTGCAAGATCACGAATAACGTTTAGTACTTCCTCCACTAATTCTGGATCAAGCGCTGAGGTTGGCTCATCAAACAACAATATATCAGGTTCCATTGCCAATGCTCTTGCAATAGCAACTCGTTGCATTTGTCCGCCTGAAAGTTGCCCCGGATAGTAGTATAGTCTATCTGTCATATTTACCTGTGATAGATACTTTATTGCTCTTTTCTTGGCTTCTTTTTTTGATAACTTAAGTGCCGTTTTAAGCGCAACAGTAACATTATCTAAAACAGTCATATGTGACCATAAGTTAAATTGTTGGAACACCATTGCCATACGCGTGCGTAAACGTCGTACTTGCTTTTTATCACTAACAATTGATTCGCCATTGCGAGATTTTTCTACAGTTATTGCTTCCCCCGCTAGACTAATTCTGCCATTTGTAGGTGTTTCTAAGAAATTGATACAACGGAGAAAGGTGCTTTTTCCTGAACCACTACGCCCTAATATAGAGATAACATCTCCTTTTTTTGCATGTAAAGAAACACCTTTAATGACTTCGAGAGAGCCAAAACTTTTATGGAGATTATCTATTTGAAGCACGTAAATAAATACCTAGTTATTTTTAAGGCTCTTTACTCACATACAAAGAGTCTTTATTAAGCTGAACAACGTAGATTGTAAACTAGCAAGCACAAAAAAGCCCGATTTACATTTCAGTAAACCGGGCTTTTTAAGTCAATAAAAACTATTATTTATACATGTAACATATTTACTACTATCGCCATTAATACGACAAACATTGTGCTAGTTACAAGTGAACGTACAATTGGATTAACAACTGTACATGCCTCTTTACTACTTTCATTTTCATCTAATCCAAGAATAAAACTCTTAATAAAACATTTCATAGGATGCTCCCCCTTTCTATATTTATAGTAAACACTTTGTGCATTAAACAAAATAAAAGTTCAAAGTATTTAATATTTATAATCACTAGGAAAATATGCCGACCGCTAAATCCCAAAACACACATTCTCCCAGAGTCGTTAATATACTAATGACAAAATAACTCTAAGTCATTGATAATTATCAAAGTAACTGGGTTTATTAATAGCTATTAGTTTTTATCTTTTTTGCTTTTCTCTGCTTTCTTTTTTGCTTTAGCTTTTTTCTTGGCTCGCTTTTTTGCTTTCTTTTTTATCGCTTTTTCAGCCTTCTCTTGCGCCTCTATACGATCAAGTTCTTCATCCATTTCTTCATCCGACAATTCATCAAACTCATCATTGCCACCATCAAAGAAGGTCTCTTCTGGCTCATTATCCTTATTATCATCTACCAAAGGATCTTTATTAAGGATTGATCTCTCCTCATCTGTTAACTCACCCTCTTCACTTGGAGTACTATCATCTTCTTCGTATGTATAAAGATCATCTTCTGTCCAAAGCTCATCAGGTGGTAAGTATGCCGCTGTCGTTGCTGCCGTAGCTTTTGCATCATGAGCATCACTATCTTCCTTATCACGCGCATCTTTTGCTTCACTTGCCTCTTGAACTCGCACTTTAAAGAACTTACTCGCAATAATTCCCAATTCAAATAAAATCCACATAGGGACTGCAAGCATTATTTGTGAAATAACATCTGGTGGGGTAAGTATCATTCCGAGAACAAAGGCCCCTACTATGACATAAGGACGCTTTTGTCTAAGCTTTTCGGCCGTTGTCATGCCTGTTGTTATTAGCAAAATAGTTGCAATAGGCATTTCAAAACTTATGCCAAACGCCATAAACATCATGACTACAAAATCAAGATACTGTGCAATATCGGGCTTAAACTCTGCTGTTTGAGGTACAAATTGAGGGATAACCTGAAACATCATTGGCAAGAGGACGAAGTAGACAAAGACTATTCCTAGATAAAATAAGAATACACTCGATGCCAGTAACGGGTAAACCAAACGTTTTTCGTGTTTATACAAGCCAGGTGCAACAAAAGACCACAGCTGATAAAGCAAATAAGGAAGAACAACTAAAAAGGAGACCATTAAGGTCAACTTCATAGGTATCAAGAAGGGAGCGACAGGGCCAATTATGATCATTCCCTGCCCAAGAGGAGCTGCGAGTAAATCATAAATATCTGAAGAAAAGGGAAATAGAGGAATAAAAACAACAACTATGGCAATTACCGCTCGAAGCAAGCGATCACGCAATTCAATCAAATGAGAAAGGAAGCCTGTAGCTCCTTCTTCTTGGGCAACAGTTTTACTCATTTCTTATCTAAGGATGTTTTCACATCTGATACACTTGAATCTAAAAGGTCAGTTGCCTCTGTCAATCCAGAAGATACTTCATTCTTTGTAGTCTGCATCATATCGCGTAATTCGCTGATTTCATCTTTTTGTTGATTCAGCATTGATTGTAATTCGTCAGAGCGAATCTCTTTTTCAATATCTTCGCGTGTTGTGGCAACAAAAGCTTTCATTTTACCAATAAATTTTCCTGCTTTTGCCGCTACTTCGGGCAAGCGCTCAGGACCTACAACCAGCAAGGCAATAACACCTACAACCAACAATTCTAGGAAACCCGAGTCAAACATAACTTATAGCGATATTATGATTTAGTTGTGTCTTTTACTTTTGAAACTGCATCTATCGCATCATCTTTTTTTGCAGTATCGATAGCTTCTTTTTTAGCATCTTGCGCTTTCTTCGCTTCATTTTCGCCAGATTTCATAGAATCTTTAAAGTTTTTTACTGCGCCACCTAAATCACCACCCGCATTGCGTAGTCGCTTTGTTCCAAAAATGACTACTACAATTACCAATATTAGTAGTAACGACATAGGGCTTGGTGCGCCAAATCCGATTATCATGTAAATCTCCTACCTCGAAAGGTGTCAGTTATTTATTATTGCGATTAGCTTTTTCGACTAATCCTGATGCTCCAAAACGACGTTCTAATTCTTTTAAAACATCATCTGGGTGTAAATTCTGTTGCGCTAATAATACAAGGGTATGAAACCATAAGTCAGCAACTTCGTAGATTATTTTATCCGTGTTTTTACCTAGACCTTGATTATGCTCTGCATCTTTTGCAGCCATTACAACTTCCGTTGCCTCTTCACCTACCTTTTTCAAGATAGCATCTAAGCCTTTATCATATAACGAAGCAACATAAGAGCTATCTGCTTTCGCTGATTTACGCTCTTCTAGTATTTTAGCAACTTCTGTTAGTGTATTACTCATGCTTTATTCCGCTCTTTACAAAATATAAGGGCTTATATTCTCATTTCAATACCTTGATCAGCCATATATTCCTTAGCTTCACCAACGGTATATTCGTTAAAGTGAAAAATACTCGCGGCAAGTACAGCATCAGCTCCAGCTTTTAACACACCATCAGCAAGGTGCTGAAGGTTCCCAACTCCGCCCGATGCAATCACAGGGATATTTACTGCGTCAACAATCGCCTTTGTTAGCGGGATATTAAAACCAGATTTTGTACCATCTTTGTCCATGCTGGTGACTAAAAGTTCACCCGCACCATAATCGGCCATTTTTTTCGCCCATTCTACTGCATCAATGCCTGTATCATTTCGTCCACCATGTGTGAATATATCCCACTTGTCAGTCTCACCCTCTTCACTGACTTTTTTAGCATCGATAGCAACTACGATACATTGTGAACCATAATATTCGGCCGCTTCTCTGACCAACTCTGGGTTATGAATCGCAGCCGTATTAATTGCGACCTTATCAGCACCCGCATTAAGCATAGTACGAATATCTTCAACTTTACGTATTCCCCCACCCACAGTGAGTGGAATAAAAACCTCTGATGCTATCGCCTCAACCATATCAACTGTAGTTTTACGATTATCTGAGCTAGCGGTAATATCTAAAAAGGTAATTTCATCTGCACCTTCACGGTTGTAACGCGCAGCGACTTCAATAGGATCGCCAGCATCTCGAATATCAACAAAATTCACGCCTTTTACGACACGCCCATTATCAACATCTAAACAGGGGATTATGCGTTTTGCGAGTGCCATCTAGCTTAACCCCTCAACATACCTGTGTGCTTCTGCCAAATCGATTGTGCCTTCGTAGATTGATCGGCCTAGAATCGTACCAGTCACACCAGCCTCTTCAACCTTACAAAGTTCAATAATATCATCCATGTTTGTTACGCCACCTGATGCAATAACAGGAATGTTTATACTTTTAGCAAGTTCAACCGTTGCTTCAATATTTACACCTTTCATCATGCCATCACGCGCAATATCGGTATAAACGATTGCAACTACACCTGCTTCTTCAAAATTCTTGGCTAAATCTATTGCAGAAACCGTAGAGACCTCTGCCCAGCCATCGGTTGCCACCATGCCATTTTTAGCATCGATACCAACAATAATATGACCAGGAAACTGAGCGCATAAATCTTTCACAAATTCAGGATCTTCAACCGCTTTTGTACCAATAATGCAGTAGGTTACACCTGCATCTAAATAAGCTTGAACGGTTTTCGCATCACGAATACCCCCACCTATCTGTATAGGCAAATCAGGGAATTTTTTAGCGATAGCTTCTACGGCAGAATTATTAACGGGGACACCATCAAACGCGCCATTAAGATCAACCAAATGCAAACGCTTTGCACCTGCTTCAACCCAACGCGTTGCAGTATCTACTGGACTATCAGAAAAAACCGTCGTGTCTTCCATACGGCCTTGGCGTAAACGCACACATTGTCCGTCTTTTAAATCTATTGCAGGTAAAAGTAGCATTACGACTGCCCATCCCAATTAGTAAAATTTTTCAACAGTTGCAAACCATCATCTGCACTCTTCTCTGGATGAGATTGAATCGCAAAGACATTATCTTTAGCAAGTGCCGATGGGTACTCAAGCCCAAAATCAGTTTCACCTGCAATAATAGACTTATCCTCTGGATCTACAAAGTAGCTATGTACGAAGTAAAAACGTGCATTGTCTTTAATGTTTTTCCAAAGTGGATGATCTTGCGTGTGATGGATTTGATTCCAACCCATTTGAGGGATTTTTAGGCGATTCCCTTTGCTATCTATCGCACCGATATGATCTGTAAAATGCTGTACTGTTCCCTTGTAAAGTCCAATACAATCGACTCCACCACCCTCAACACTATGCTCCATCAAAACTTGCATGCCCATGCACACACCTAAAAAAGGTTTGGTTTTTGATACTTCTTTAACCACATCTACAAGCTCACGTTTGTTTAGCTCACTCATGCAATCACGTGCAGCACCTTGACCAGGGAATACAATATGATCTGCTTTAATAATTTCTTCAGGATTTGAGGTGATTACAACATTATCTTTTGTGACATGTTGTAAAGCTTTATGCACGGAGTGAAGGTTCCCCATGCTGTAGTCAATCACGGCTATCATTTTATCTACCCACCTTGCCCACTATATTTACCCAATTACTGCGTTGTCGGTGCTCACTTGCAGTAGCAAGCTTCGCACCTCCGCCTTGCACTTGGGCAATATAGCGGGCAATCTGGGCAAATAAACTCATATTGAAATTAAATAAACTAAAAATTAGATTCTAAAGAGAACCTTTAGTAGATGGTATGGCATCAAGACAACGCTCATCACGCTCTACCGCCATGCGTAACGCACGACCAAAGGCTTTAAAAATAGTCTCTGCAATGTGATGTGCATTACGCCCACGAATATTATCTAGGTGCAAGCTAACCAGCGCATGATTAACAAAACCCTGGAAGAATTCATGAAATAAATCTGTATCAAAGCTACCGAGCATTGGACGTTTATAATCAACCGTGTCTTCTAAATGTGGTCTACCAGAAAAATCAATCACTACGCGAGAAAGCGCTTCATCAAGCGGCACATAAGCATGCCCATAGCGACGCACACCTTTTTTATCACCCATTGCTTTCGCAAAAGCTTGACCTAACGTTATACCAATATCTTCAACCGTATGATGATCATCAATTTGGATATCGCCATTGGCTTCAATCTCGATATCGATCATGCCGTGCAAAGCAATTTGTTGCATCATATGTTCAAGAAAAGGCACTTCAGTTTTAAAACGTGCTTTACCTGTTCCGTCTAAATTAATAGAAACAGTAATTTGAGTTTCTAAAGTATCACGTGTAATTGTAGCTGTACGTTCAGTCATTTTTTAAGTTTTCTAGATAATGAAGGCAGATAATACCATATTAAGAGAGAATGTAACCCTAATCAGCTTGGGAACTAAGCAATACCTTTTGTATAAAAATGTCCATTCTACCTAGAAAACCTCCTTAAATTTGTCACCCCCCTCCTTTTTGCTCATTTTGTAATTTATGTATTAATACAAAATGAGCAAAAAGGAGGGGGGTGACAAATTATATTCTTAAAAATGGGCGTTATCAGAAACAATCAGAATAATCAGGCTAAATCGTAGTGAAGTTGTCATTCAATAGCGTTATTATATAGAGCAATCATAAATAACTATTTAATCAGGATCTAAAGTGAATCAAAGAGCCGTCCCACGTCGCAAAACAATACTTCTCATCATGGATGGATTTGGCGTTAATCCAAGCAAAAAGAACAATGCCGTCCATGAAGCTAACACCCCTCGACTAGATGAGTATTTTAGTCAATATCCACACACTACCTTACAAGCATCTGGTGGGGCTGTCGGCTTACCTGATGGGCAAATGGGAAATTCAGAAGTTGGTCACTTAACGATTGGTTGTGGCATTATCTTAAAACAAGATCTTGTGCGTATAAATGATGCGATTGAAGATGGTAGGTTTTATGAGAACATCGTTTTACGTAATACAATTTTTATCGCTAAAGAAAATAATCGCCCCGTTCATCTAGTTGGCCTGCTTTCAAATGGAGGTGTGCATAGCCATACCAATCATTTAATAGCCCTACTCAAAATGTGCCAAGAGCATGGTGTTGAAGCTATTATTCACATTATTACTGATGGTCGTGATACACCACCCAAATCAGCAAAAAAGTGTATTAATATTCTTTTAGATGCGATTGACCAATACGGTGGAAGTATTGCAACCATGACTGGGCGCTTTTATGCAATGGATCGAGACTCTCGTTGGAATCGTACCCAAAGAGCATTTGATGCAATGGTGCACGGTATAGGCAAAGAAGCGACTGATCCACTTGCTGTTATGGACGAGGCCTATGCTGATGGCGAAACTGATGAGTTTCTATTTCCTCGTGTCTTTCCTAATGCTAAAAAAGTAGAAAATGAAGATTCATTAATATTCTTTAATTTCAGAAACGACCGCCCTCGCCAGCTTGCAGAAGCTTTGGGCACGGAAGACTTTGATAAGTTTGATCGCGGCGATTATATCCCTCCAGTTGTAACCTGCCTTACGGAATACGACAAAAAGCTATTAGCACCTGTTGCCTTTCCGCCTGAGCGTCCATCCACCAATTTAGCTCATGTTATTAGCCTAGCGGGCTACAAACAACTACACACTTCAGAAACTGAAAAATATGCCCACGTTACCTTTTTCTTAAATGGTGGACGTGAAACCCCATATGCAGGTGAGGATCGCATTATGATCGACTCACCAAGGGTACACACCTACGATGAGTGCCCAGAAATGAGTGCTGAAGAGTTAGCCGATGTTGTTATAGATGCTGTAGAAAAGCAAAAGCACTCCTTTATTGTAGTCAACTTCCCTAATGGTGATATGGTTGGGCATTCTGCAATTCCAGAGGCAATCATTAAAGCGGTTGAAGCACTTGATACCCATGTTGGTCGTGTTTTAGATGCTGCAGTTGAAAATGACTATTCCGTTATCCTAACGGCTGATCACGGTAATTGTGACGAATATATTGACCCTTTCTCGGGCGAGCCAAGCACACAACATACCGTTTACCCTGTGCCTTGTTTGATTATTGATAAATCATTTTGGCGTTTGCGTACCAGTGGTGGCTTAAGTAATCTTGCGCCTACTGTTCTCCACCTTATGGGTCTACATAAACCAGAAGCGATCAGCTGCAAATCATTATTACTTGAAGAAATGGTTAAAACAGATCCTAGTAGTAGCTGCTGATTTATCGACGCTGATTAAGTATTTGACGAAAAAGAAAAAGGCTTCTCTTTATAGAGATCGAACTACCAAAATTGAGAGGCCTTTTTTATCGGCAACCTAAAGCCACTAATCCATGAAGTGTATGACAGTTTTTCTATAAAAAATAAACTAAGACTATGAATAAAATAGTCTTAACACTACTGTTTGCGTTTTTATCACACAATACTGTAACCCTAGCAACGGAACCTCCACAATTTTCTGGTATTGTAGAGGCACACAACCAAGTGCGCGCAAAACATAATATAGAACCACTGACATGGTCAAATTCACTTGCTCAATATGCACAACAATGGGTGAACAACCTCGCTCAAGCTCAAAACTGTGAAATGATTCATCGTCCAAATTATGGCGGCGGACAATTCCAACAAATACACGGTGAAAATTTATTTTGGGCAAGCGCTGTTGAGCTAGTAACAGGTCAAAACCAGCAACAACAATTCACCCCCGCAGAAATCGTAAAAGCATGGGCAGAAGAAGAAAACTTTTACGATTACAATACAAATAAATGCCAAGCAGGAGAAGATTGCGGGCATTACACACAAATAGTCTGGCAGGAATCACAACAGCTCGGGTGTGCACTTGCCATCTGCCCAGATAAGTCACAAATTTGGGCATGCAACTACCATCCAAGAGGAAATTATATTGGTGAAAGACCCTATTGATTAATATAAAACTAATCCTGACTAACTTAGCTTTTAACGAGTTTACCGACGGTCATTCCTTGTACAAGGATCGAGAAAATTACAACAATATAAGTAATTACCAATAATGCTTCTCGGTGCTCACCTGCTGGCAAAGTCAAAACTAATGCGATTGAAATACCCCCACGCAAACCACCCCAGGTTAAAATTCGTACAATTTTAGGTGTAAAGGTATGACGTAATTTTAAAAGAGAGACAGGGACACCCACTGCAATAAAACGAATCAACAAGACGACTGGAATCATAATCACTCCAGCCAATAAATACTGTGTATTAAATGTTAATACCAATACTTCCAAGCCGATGAGTACAAATAACATTGCATTAAGAATTTCATCAATCAATTCCCAAAAGTTATCTAGGTGCTCTCTGGTTTTATCCGACATGGCATATTTTCTACCTTTATTACCAATCATCAAGCCCGCAACAACTATCGCAATTGGACCCGAAACATGAATGGCACTAGCCAAGGCATAGCCACCAAGAACTAAGCCCAAGGTTAACAATACTTCAACTTGGTAGTTATCAATACTGGCTAGCATTCTAAAGGTAATATACCCAATAACTAACCCAAAAATTGTTCCACCTATAGCCTCTTGTCCAAACAGCATTGCGATGCCGATCGCATCCAACTGCCCATGACCTCCGTGACCTTCACCACCACCAGCAAAACTTAATAGGACTAGAAACACAACAACAGCAACACCATCATTGAATAATGATTCACCCGCAATTTTAGTTTCTAAGGACTTCGATGCTCCCACTGTTTTTAAAATACCTAGCACCGCAATTGGGTCTGTTGGCGAAATTAGAGAGCCAAAAAGCAAACAATAAATAAGGGGGATATCTAAGCCTAATAAACCAAATATAAAGTATGAGGCATAACCCACCATGAAGGTTGAAGCAATTACACCAACACTCGCCAGAATTGCCACTACCCACTTTTGCTTCACTAATTCTTCTAGACGTACATGCAAAGCTCCTGCAAATAATAGCGCGCTCAACATGCCTTGCATAAGGGCTTCATTAAAATCGATTTCTTTCAAAAACAGTCTTGCATGATCTGCAATTGGCAAGCCGAACTTACCTAAAATCACTATCCCTAATGACATCAACAAAGCAATAACTAACAAACCAATCGTACTAGGAATCTTAAGAAAACGGTAATTGATATAACTGAAAATTGCCGCTAATGAAATTAAGATAGCGATAGTGTCGATGATGCCCATTTATTATTTTATCCTTTTTTTATTTATGCGAAACATTGCATAAAACTCAGTAGATGCAAAATAACACGTCACCTTGGTACATACCAGATTCCATGCAGTGGATGCCGAATTTCTCGGCTTACGATGGGATTTTTGCGTAAAAGTCATGAGAGATAAATAATAGTGATATTTTGTCACCCCCCCTATTTTTGGCACTTTTGTAATCGAGACTATAAGCCCATAGCTTTACGAATAACTTCATTCTTAATTAATGGCGTTTGGTTGAATATTTTCATACCAAAATTACGTGCGGTTTTTACGGGTGTTGCGCTATGCCCAAATAATAATCTAAAGCCTTCCATCGCTCGCATAGTGATAACATTATCGCCACGGCGTGCACGCTCATAGCGCCTTAACAACTTCATACTACCAACATCACCTGTTGAATGTTCAACCAAATGTGCTAGCTCGACTGCATCCTTTATACCAAGATTTACACCTTGACCTGCAAGGGGGTGAATCGTATGCGCGGCATCACCAACTAAAGCGATGCGTTCTTTCACGTACGGTTTTGCTTGAGAGCCTCGTAACGGAAAGGCACCACGTTTGCCAACCTTGGTCACTTTACCTAACTTAAAATCGAGTGCTTCTGCCAAGGCTTTTTTGAAATCATTTTTACTAAGAGATAAATAATAGTCTGCACGATCAGATGGTAGCGTCCAAACAATAGAGCTACTGCCATCTGCTAACGGTAAAAATGCTAATGGACCTGTTGATTGAAAACGTTGCCAAGCCGTGTATTCGTGAGAGTTTTCAGTTTTTACAATAGTGACAAGACCACTTTGCCCATAATCATCTCGTTCAATATCAATGCCAGCCAAAGTACGTACCTGGGAGTTTGCTCCATCAGCACCGATTAATAGTTTTGCTGAAATAGTTTTGCCATTTTCAAGTGTGATGGATACTTTCTCATCATCAACTACAAAGCTTTTCATCTTCGCAGGGCAAATTAAATCTGCATTATCTAGCGTGACCAAAACATCAGTGACTGCACGTTGTATTATATTATTTTCAACAATATGACCAAGGTCAGGTTCACCTAATTCGGCTGCCTCAAAACGTACATTACCGTCACCCGCTTCATCCCAAACATCCATTACTTCATATGGGCAAGCACGCATCGCCTTAATTGCATCCCATGCACCTGCATCTTTTAGTGCTTTTTGTGAGGCACGGCTAATAGCTGATACACGTAAGTCGTAGTCTGAATCAGCTATGAATTTAGGTGCTTTATGGGCTTCAATTACAGCAACTTTCCGACCCTTTCTTGCCAAGAGACAAGCGAGTGTTGCGCCGACCATGCCACCGCCATTGATAATAATATCGTAGTTAGTAGTATCTGCCGCCATACTAAGCCCTCAAACTTAAACCACGTGCCAAACGTGATTGCCGATAATTTACACCCATGCTTTGATGTGTGAATAACTTTCGCAAAGGTGGTAAGCGATCTACTGCCAACAAGCCACCTGCGCGCGCATGTCCTAATAGAAAATTGTCATTCGAAAATAACCGTACCAATGTGTCGGTATAACGCACAGTTGTTTTTATATCACCCGCACGCTGTGATTCATATGATTGTAGTAATTCACTAGCACCTAAATTATCAATATGCTTAGCGATTAAATCTGCCAGTACTGCCACATCACGTAAGGCTAAATTTAGCCCCTGCCCTGCAACAGGATGCATAGTGTGAGACGCGTTGCCTATAATTACAGTATGTGCCGCAGTCGTTTTATCCGATGTCACTAGTGCCAGCGGAAAGCTTGTGCGTTTACCTACTTTTGTGAACCTCCCTAAGCGATAGCCAAATTCTTCACCCAATTTTTTAAGAAAGCCCTCATCATCGAGTGCCAATGTCTCTTCAAGATCAGATGCGCTATTTTTGGTATCGTGCGTCCAAACTAATGAACTCCGATTGCCTGATAAGGGTAATAATGCAATCGGTCCAGATTTGGCAAAGCGTTCAGAAGCTTCATTATTATGAGGCTTTTCAGTTGATATATTGGCGATAACAGCTGTTTGATTATAATCCGATCGGCTAAATTCAATACCAGAAAGTTCACGCACTTTTGATTGTGTTCCATCGGAGCCAATTAATAGCTTTGTGGTAACACTAAGTTCTTTATCGCCTTTAAGCAATGAGACCTCTAAACCATTTTCAACTTCTTGAATTGCCGTTATGCTGGCGGGAATAATCTGCTCAATATTACTTTTTTTTAAAACATCATAGAGTTGTTTGCCAAGTATACGACTTTCAACCAAATAACCCAGTGCAGGGACTTTTTCTTTATGCGCGCTTAAACGTGTTGCACCAAAATGACCACGATCAGAAACATGGATTTTTTTGATCGGCGTAGTCTTAGGCTCAAGTGACTCCCAAAGGTCCATACCTTCAAATATACGGCTGGACCCGTAAGACAATGCTATTGAACGATCATCGTAAGACGGCTGTTCTGAAACACCAAATTCATAAAGATCTACGAGACCAACTTTCAAACCTAACGGCATCAAAGCAACCGCTAAACTAGCTCCCACCATACCGCCACCTACAATAAGAATATCGTAGTCAGTCTTGATACTAGTTTGGCTTTGTTTTTTATTCATATTCTTAATTGTGACATAGAAAATGACTTTCAAGTAAGTTAATCATTTATTCAAAGCCAGAAGTCAAAAATAGGCTTAATAAAGGATATATTTTGTCACCCCCCTCCTTTTTGGTCATTTTGTAATAATGCCTATATTTACAAAATGACCCAAAAGAAGGGGGGTGACAAATTTATTATCAATAATGTATAAAGCTAATCAGCCATCCACGCTTCAATATCATCAACCTCTTTAATCAAGTTTTTGGTTAGTAGTTCATGTCCATCTTTGGTGATTAACACATCATCTTCGATTCGAATCCCAATATTCCACCATTTTTCATCTACATCATCACTGGGGGAAATGTATAAACCTGGTTCAACGGTGAGCGTCATGCCTGCTTCTAGCTCACGCCACTCATCATCAATTTTATAATCGCCAACATCGTGTACATCAAGCCCTAGCCAGTGCCCTGTTTTATGCATATAAAAGGGGAAGTATTTTTTCTCCGCGATTAACGTGTCGATGTTTTCATCACTCGAATCACCTTCAAGCAAGCCAAGTTCAACCAAACCTTTAGTGATTACTCTAACAGTGGCATCGTGCGGATCTATCCAGCGCATACCTGGCTTACATTGTTTTAAAGCCGCATATTGCGCATCCAAAACCACTTGATAAAGTTGGCGCTGTGGCTCGGTGAACTTCCCATTAATCGGGAAAGTGCGGGTAATATCGCTGGCATAGCCTTGATTTTCTGCACCCGCATCTATCAATAACAACTCATTATCTTTTAGCACATCATTATTTTCGATGTAGTGCAAAATACAGCCCCATTCCCCTCCGCCTACGATGGTTGTGTAGGCTGCTTCCATGCCTGCTTTTTTAAACTCATGTAGGTATTCAGCCTCAATCTCGTATTCCATCATATCTGGCTTACACGCCTTCATCGCCCGCTTGTGTGCTTTAACCGATACGGCTGCTGCATCACGCATTAATTTTTGCTCTTGAGAGGATTTAAACAAACGCATCTCATGTAAAAATACATCGAGTGAGATAAATTCGTGCGGCGCTTGCACGCCATTACGCACTTTAGCACGCAATGAATTCACCCAAGAGATGACTTGCTTATCAAAATCAGGATTATTACCCACACTGTAAAAAACTTTGCTTCGGTTCTCCATTAAGCCTGGCAAGATTTCATCAATATCATCAATAGGGAAGGCATCATCGGCATTGTAACTATCTGTCGCGCCTTCTAACCCTGCCATGCGTCCCGTCCATTGTTCTGTTTTTGGGTCTTTCTCGCGGCAAAATAGAATATATTCGCTTTCTTCACGCCCTGGCACTAAAACTGCCACGGCTTTTGGCTCGTTAAAGCCTGTAAGATACAAAAAATCACTGTCTTGACGAAAAGCAAACTCAGCATCACGATTACGGATTTTAATGTCCGATGATGGAATAATGGCGATTGCATTATCACCAATTTGGTCCATTAAGGCTTTACGTCGCTTAGAAAACTCTTTTGGGGGTATTCTTGATTGTTTTTTCATAAGCTCTCTAATGAATTTGCGTTGATTGTTTTATCGGCTGTAACTCTTCATTTATTAGCAATACACCCATACGAACGTACTCACTAATATCTAAAAATGCTTCTTCTGATGCATCCTCATCATCAAGATCAAAATCACCTGATGTTGCTATTTCGGTAAAATCGGCGATAAGCTCACGAGAGTCTTCTGGGAGTTTGCTAGTGTCTTCAATACCCGCCATGGTAATACCAACAACAAAAGCACTACACCATTGCTGCAAAGCCGTTACACGAGGAAACAGATCTTCATCCTCATCGGGCAAGAGCAAATCGAATCCTAGATTTGAGTCTTGCAGTTGGCTTTTTGTCAGGTCGAATAATTTACCAGCAAGTTCAATCACTTCACCTTGTTTTGTAGCATGAGCACTATCGCTAGTGTCAATTTCACCAAAAATCATTTTTACCCATGCAATCTTATCAGCAGCGATATTAACAACCAATAACCCACACGCAATCGCTTGCGCCTCTGCCGCATTATATTCGGCATCAACCTCTTGCAAGGCCATATCTAATTCAAAATTTTCCATGCTCTTATTCTAGCGTCTATTGAATAAAAGCACACCACTCAATTAAGCTTAATAAACGCGCTTTAAAAATCTTTATTTAAAGAGGTAACTAAGACAGTCCCTTTACTATATTTATTGCTTTTCGCCCAAAGCGAACTAACCAGAAGACTTTATTTTTTTGTTTTCCGCCTTGTTTTTCAATTTGCTTTCTAAGTTGCTCAACAATAATTTCTGGTGTGCTGAATTGTCCTGTTTGATGATTTATATAAAGAGGGTAATCAATCAAAGTGCCTGCCACTAGCTCGTTTATGTGTAATTTTCGTGTACGACGCTTTAATGAGTGACGATCAACCGTCAAACCCCAATTTGAGTAAAAAGGTAGCCCATAGCATACTACTTTCAAGTTTCTCAACAGGCCTTCAAAACCCACTAATGATGCCATTGTATGCACCTCGTCAGCAACAGCGAGGCAATCGGTAATACTGATATCTAATAACTCTAAATCACTATATTTTTTGATTATTTCAGATGCTACTTTACCTTTGCGGTTACCACTCACCACATCTGGGTGTGGCTTATAAATTAAATAATCATTAGGTCTATTTTTTCGTACCGCTTTAATCAAATCTGTGTTTGTATCAATATCAACACTACCCTTAATAATAGATGCATCACCTTCAACTTGCCCAGGAATGAGAATTATTTTCTGCCCTGACTTTGCCTTTAATGAGGATTTATCAAACGCATTACCTAAATTGTATTTACTTAGCTCATTCTCTAATAATGAGTTCTTTAAAGTATCAGCTCGCTCAAGTTCAGCCTTGCTAAATTCTTTATTTTGAAGGAGTGTTTCTAGATCACTTGGCTTGTTAGGATCATAATAAATACCCGTTTTATCTAATACTAATGATGCAGGGGCCGTTAAGTCTGTACCCAAGCCAGCAGAACGGATAAAGCCATCCTCAATCTGCCAAGGCGTAACATCAAACTGCTCTACAAGTTTATTTACTTCACTTTGATCTTTACTGGCCCATGTAATTAACTGGGAGTTTTCATTAAAGCCTTTGTTGATTGCTTGATTAGCAGAGGAAATAAATAAGATATTATCTTTACAAGTCTCAGAAATTAAGAAGGATTTAATATGGTTTTGCTTCCATCGAGTGAAATTAATACAGTAAAGTTTATTCATCAAAATCAATCGCGCTTGTTATCTCATTATCAATAGCAAAAGCTTGATAAGGTGACAAATCGCCTGCAGTAATTTTTTTATGCTCTAATCGACATGACTCTAGTTCAGCACGTTGGTAACTATCTATTTGATAATCAAGAATCCTTCCATTTACAGTGACACTAGCATTTGAAAACAATAGAGAATCAGGGCTAAATAATGCGTAGTAAAGTGTTTTACAAATAAAGGTACGTGCCTGCTTTCCATAACTTGCTATGATTCTTTCGTAATATTCAGAATCTTCAGAGATCTTTAATGCTTTAAAATAGCCTACTTGTTTTCTTGTTTGCTTACTTATCATCATGCCAGAGATATAATTACGCCTTTTTCTTCCATTTATCAAATAGGGCTTACCAACAGAATCTACCCGAACATATTGTGAAATAACTATTTGCGTTTTAGCATTCATAAGCAATGTTGATAGTAGATATTCAAGTCGTTCTGGGTGTGACGTATCATCAGCATCATGAAACGTAATGTATTCCCCTTTCGCATAGAACAAACCAACATTACGAGCATAAGCTGCACCTTTACATACTGTATTGTTGTAAACCTTTATCCGTGCATCCCTTTGTGAAAATTCGCCTATTACTTGCATTGTTGCATCTGTGCTTCCATCGTTAATTATGAGTAATTCCCAGTGTGGGTAGCTTTGTTCTAAGATGCTATTAATAGCTTTAACTATTGTTTTTTCTGCATTCAAGGCTGGTAATATAATTGAAATTAAGATTGGTGTACGGAGAGGAGAATTTGCAGTTTCAATGATTTTCAAACGCTTAAATTTACGCTTTGAAGAAAGTGTAGCGCCTAATGATTTAAGTACTTTACCCTTTGAAGATAATAAAAAAGTTTCTGGGTAATTAATAACAAACCCCTTTAAACCATCACAGCTAAAAAAGAGACGTATAAGTGCTTGTTTAAAATTTAATAATAATGGCATTGTTAAATTATCTTAAAGAAGCTCCCAATTGAGCGAGTAACTATACTTTTTGAACCCCCAAAAAAACCAATAGGATTTTCTCTCAACTTAATCTGCTGATTAGGAGAAAGAAATACCTTGAGTATTAAGCCAGATACCTTAACTGCCATTTTCTGTTGAAATGAGAGTTGATTAATGGGCATAAATAGCTTCAAAAGTCTGTTTTGATTATCCATTGCCTTAGCGTTACTGTTAGCTAAATCAAAAGACGTTCGACTAAGGTTAAAATTAGATTTTAAGTATAAGTTTTTTGCAAGGTATAACTCAGCTAGATATATATTTTGCTGTTCTAAACCTAAATCTGACTTTATAAAATTTTTAACGTGGTAATACACATTTGCATCAATAGTATTTACAAACACATACTCGTAACGGTCTAAAAGTTGGTTGTTTTTTAGAAACTGAAGAAGAATATCAAAAACATCGAAATAATCGGAGATATGTTTTTTACTAAACGTCGTTGTCGTAGCGTTTTCCCTAACAAGATAATTATAATAATTTCCTTTTATTACTTTCATTTTTTTTACTTTAGATAAAATACGTGGAATGGTCGCTAGATCTTGATAATATAATTTTTCAGGAAAAAAAATATCATTATCAATAAACAATGATTTACGCCAGAGCTTATTCCAAAATGCAGGGTTTACCACTGAAAAAATATCAATTGTATGCATATTGTGAAATTTTTTCGGGTGTAACGCATGGCTAGCAACTTTAGCCCCCTCCTTATTTACACTATCATAACCGCAACAGACCACATCGTATATCCCAGCTTCAGAAGCATCCCAAAGGGCTTGCATCATTTCAGGCAATATATAATCATCACTATCTACACTTGCTAAAAATCTTGCTTTAGCCGCAAGTATTCCTGTATTGCGAGCACCCCCTGAGCCTTTATTAATTTCATGTCGAATTAACGAAACTCGTGAATCCTGTTTAGCATACTTTTCAACAATTAAATGACTATCGTCTGAAGAGCAATCATCAACACAGATAATTTCTATTTCTTGCATTGTTTGATTGAGTATAGAGGTAAGACACTTATCTAAATACTGAGCAGTATTGTAGATAGGGACAATGATGGATATTTTGAGCTTCATATATCCAGTATAATTATGCTCTGCCTAAAGGTCACTCTAATTTCTTCATGATAAAAATGGAGCACCTATCCCAATAAAATATTCTTGGGTCGATATATTTTGAGTGTTTTAATGACCATTTGTGGGTACTTTCTTACACTATAAAAAAGATATTAAACAGCCTGCTAGCAGGTTATATTGAGCGCTATGAATAGATACAAAAATTTAATTATGTCATTGATAGTGAAATATATTCCATTGCCTGTACTTTCGCTTTTCGTTGATGAAAACACAAAAAGATCAGAAAACATTAAACTTTATTATTACAAACACCCTAAAAATAACCCTAATTATCTAAATGGAAAGTTAAACTTTGGAGACTATCTGTCTGATTTTATTGTTGAGGGAGTTACTAAAAAGAAGGTTGTTTATACTCAATTAGAAAAAGCAGATCTTGTTGCCATTGGTTCAATCATGAGTTTTTTAGACAATACATGGCATAAAGTGAAGGTATGGGGAACAGGGCATATGTATGATAAGGATTTACCTGTAACTAATATAAATGTCGAAATACTTGCTCTTAGAGGACACCTTAGTCTAGCCAAATACCCAAATATTAGAAATATTCCTTTAGGTGATCCTGCGCTCTTAACAAGCAGATATATAAAGCCTTCTAAATATAAGTTAAACAAGGTAGGGGTTATTCCTCACTATATTGATAAAGAAGATCCAAGAATACATGCGCTTAAAAATGACCCAAGGTTTATGGTTATTAATGTGTTTGATTCTCCGATAAGAGTAGCAAAGGATATTTCTTCATGTAAGTTTGTCATTTCTTCTAGTTTGCACGGAGTTATTGTGGCTCATTCTTATCTTGTGCCAGCAGCTTGGGTAGAGCTAAGCAACAAAGTTCTTGGAGATGGTTTTAAATTTAGAGATTATTATAGTGTTTTTGATGTTCCTCCAAATAAAGTAACTATCGAGGATATAATAAATTCCCCTTTTGATGAAACTCATTATTTTTCACCTGAAAAAGTTGATTTATTATTCATTTGTAGTGAGCTTGAGAAAGCGTTAATTCAGTCTTTTTAGTGTATTATAATTAATAGTTTTTATATTATAAATAGGAACAATGACAGCCTATTTTAGGCTTCATGGATATTATTATAATAGTAGTCACTTTTATTAATACCCCGTTTGTCAGCCAGAAAACACTACTTTATTAATATGATTTATAATAAAGCTAATAATAAAATTAAGAGCAATTGCTCAGGCATATTATGTTAAAAACATATACTTTAGATAATAGAGTTGATAAACAACTTTCTGATACAGCTGGTACTGTTACTTTTAGTGTTACTGATGAGAATAACATTGCTCGTGAAATTACTGCTGATACTTTCCTTGATAAAAACCAAACTCCCCAAGGAGTTACGGCATCCAATAAGCGTGAACTACCACTGGTAGAAGGTCTGTTTAGAATGGAAGTTGGCGAAACTACGACTATTGATTTCACACTTTACAATAACACTTTCGATCGTGATAACAATAAAACTTCTAACCAAGTTGCCCTTGATGAAATTAAAAAAATGCAAAAAGAAAAATCCCTATTGCTTAAGCTTAAAAAGCTATTTAAGTTTTCAAATAAAAATAAAGAAGAAGCTATTACCTCTTAAAATAAAGCCTCTCTTTTCACTTATTTTAGTTAAGGAAAGCCTGATCAAGTCTAATTATTTTCAGCTCACCAAATCTGCCGATATTTCCACGAAGATCGGCGCAATAAAATGACTATTACGTCTCACTTCGTGAAAAATAGCGACAGATTTTTCTGCGCTGAATTCTAATGAACTTAATCAGGTTTTCCTTAAAAAAATAGCCACGTAAGGCGCTATTTTTCAATGTAACATCTGATCGCTACTTCTTAATTTCTAATTTAGGCTGACTTAACGGTCTAGCTTGTCGAATCGGTGCAAACTGATAACCATATGGTCCGTAGTTTGTATTATTATTTATCCATGGCATTTTAAAACTATTGCCATTAATATTATTCCACGGCATTGTGAAACCATTATTGCCATTGTTATTCCAAGGCATAGAAAAACCATTATTGCCATTGTTATTCCAGGGCATATTATTGCTCCAACCACCTGTATTTCCAGTATTGCTTCCTAGAAAGTTGCCGAATGTATTGCTTTCAGTACTTCCAGCTCCGTTACCTCGCGCATCTGTTTTACCATTACCTTTTGCATCACCTTGTAGATTGCCTTTTGTAGATATATCTGTTTTAGCCTTTGCTTTAAAGTTAATTGTGAAATCTATTTCACCGTCGGCATTACCTGTTGCTTTACCCCAGCTTTTTGCTTTCCCTTGTGTATTTCCATTTACATTGCTTTGTAAATTCGAATTTCCGTAAGCATTTCCATACCCATTAGCATTTCCAGTTCCGTTGTTAAAACCGTTGAACCAATTAGCAGAGGCTGTACCAGTAATAGCCATTAATACAGTAAGTGTTGATGTTGTAATAAAAGTTTTCATAATAATTTACCTAGCGAGTTAATTAATGAATATAAGAGTATGCTTATATTCCAACTCTGTAAAGTTTTATTTATCTTAGTCTCTCCTTATCCGTAAGTATGTTGCAAATCGTGGGATACCATTCTTTGTTTTCCCTCTGTACTGATAGGTAATTATTTGGCCTATAGCAGGAGGACTCTGCCTTTCTGTATCAGTGAAGCCCGAGCCAATTTTAAATTGCTTGCCATTAGGCATTTCAACAAGCATCGCACCAAGCATATTGCTATATTTTCCTTTTCCTCTTAAATGTTTGATCACTACTGCTTCAGCATCTTCATAGGGTTTCACTTTTAACAGATCACCACTTCTCTTTCCTTTATAAAAAGATGATCCCTTATGAAGCATTAAACCTTCTGCGCCTGCTTTAGTTATTGTTTTCAGTTCTTTCATTAATACGGAGTGATTGCTAACTTTCCACTGTTTGACCATTTTTATCCATGGCGTATTTATTCCTTTTATTATTTTATCTAATTGTGTCAGGCGCTCATCAAAACGTGTTGTCAGATCTGGCATATCAAAAACCATAAACTTTATTTGCCTCCATGCTTCATCATTTGGCAACTTATCCCTCACCGTGCTAACCACCTGTTCAAACTTTTGACGTGCTATCCATAGCTCTCCATCTAATTTTTGCTTTGGCAGTGGTTTGGTAAACCATTTTGGCGCATGGTAGATATTTCCACCGCGTGAAACGAGTTGTTTCCCATCCCAAATGGCACGAACACCATCATATTTTTCACTCACCCAATACTCATTTAAGTTAATTCCATCATGATAAATACTTGCTAACATCAAAGCTGGCTTAGGTAAATCACGAGCAAATATAGTACTCGGGAGAACACTTATAAAAATCAACGATACCGATAAGAAAAATTTTTCGATCATGTTTCTAGTTTCACTATGATTAATGTCAAAAACAAACTATAAATAGAGATCATAATATAAGAATAAACAAACATCTGCGAGGAACATCATGACAACAGAAAATAATACTATTAGCGAGAATGTACTCGACCTTCCCGTAGGTGAAAATACAAATGAATTATCTATTGAGGATCAACTACAACAGCAAATAATTACATTAAAGGATGAGGTTAAAGTATTAAAAAGCACAAAGAAAAAAGCACAACTACGATATGAACGAGAACAATCACTGAAACCTTATCAGGCAGAACTAATCGGCTTGCAACGGTATTTAGAAGAAACTAAAAAACGCATGATTATCCTTTATGAAGGAAGAGACGCTTCAGGAAAGGGAGGAACAATTCGACGCGTTGCTCGTTATATGAATGAAAAACACTACCGCGTTGTAGCACTAGGCAAGCCAACAGAACAGCAACGAAGTCAATGGTATTTTCAACGTTATGTAGAGCAGTTTCCGCGTGGCGGAGAAATCGTTATGTTTGATCGAAGTTGGTACAACAGGGCAATGGTTGAACCCGTACTCGGTTTTTGTACACCCGATGAACATACTGCATTTATGAAAGGCGTAACAGGTTTTGAGAAGGATTTAGTTCGCCAAGGCACTGTTCTAGTCAAAGTTTATTTTAGTGTCACCAAAGCAGAACAAGCCCGCCGATTTGAACGACGCAAGACTGATCCTTTACGCCAATGGAAATTATCCGAGGTTGATATTCAAGCACAGGACCATTGGGATGAGTTTACTAATGCCAAATATGAGATGCTCAAGCGCTCACACACATCATCTGCTCCATGGACCATTGTACGTTCTAATGACAAACATTTAGCACGCTTAAATGTTTTAAAAGTTATTTTAAATAGTGTACCTTATAAACGAATTAACCCTGATCTAGATTATATTCCTGACCCTGAAGTCGTAGTTTCTGGTGCCAGAGAAATTGAGACAATGGAGGCGGATCGATTAAAGAAAGGTAAGTTTAAAGCTTAACGCATCGCAACACGCCGATTGCTACGACCGCCTGCATATACCCACTCGATTAGTTTATCATGGGCACGTAACGCACGTTTACGTGCTCGTGGGTCATTTTGCAATAATGCCATTACATACGTTTTTCCATTTGCTGCTTTTACATAGCCTGCAATACTACGAACATCTCGCAAAGTACCAGTTTTAAAGAACCCTCTGCCTTGTACTTGAGTATGCTTTAATCGCCCCCTCATTGTTCCATCCACACCTGCTACTGCGAGCGACTTCATCAATACATCTCTATAAGGGCTACGATAAGCATCTACCAATAAATCACCTACGTGCCCTGCACTAATACGTGCAGTCCTACTCAAACCTGCACCATTTTCAATACGTAACTCTGGGAAATTTAATCCTCTTGAAGCAAGCCATCTGCCAATAGCATTCGCACCTGCACGCGGTGTACCCTGGCCTCCCTTCTTAGCACCAATGGTTAATAACAATTGGCGTGCCATAACATTGTTACTCTTCTTAATAATAACAGGCAAAATTTCAGCAAGCGTGCGTGAATAAGTGCGTAATAAAGGACGTGCATTAACAGGTGTACGACCCATTGCAAAGCGTGTATTTAATCTTCCACCTACTTCACGCTTCCACATTGCTTGCATACTGCCGTAAATCATTTCAGCTGGACGACTGATAACACGGCTATAACTTCGTGTACCACAACGTCTAGCAAACCGCCCACTAAATGTCACAATAGTTTGTCCCGCGCGTTTTGAAACTCCAATTCTTGGGCGACAACTACGGCTTGATTTGCGCATTCTATTTACAATCCTTAAGTTATGCGTAGGAGTGGTAGTACTTATTTTCACTTTCTTACCTACTGTACGAATCTGAAAAGTGTTAATCCGCTCATTAAATAATAATGCATCTGGTTGAGCGTTATATTTAGATTGTTTTTTTCCATCGAAGGCGTATTGATTGGGGATGTTAAAATAACTACTATCAAATACTACACGCCCACTTACATTACGAATACCCTTTTGCTTTATCCCACGAAGCACTTTGCGTAAATCAGTACTCTTAAATTCTGGTGAACCATAACCTTTGATGATCAAATCCCCTTGCAAGGTACCATTTCTAACCGTGCCTTTTGTATACACATCTAATGGCCAACGATAATTAGGGCCAAGTGTACCCAATGCTGCGTAGCCTGTAATTATCTTCATCACTGAAGCAGGGACGCGCGCTGTCGTTTCTTGATAAGCTAACAATGGCTTGGGCGAGTTTACATCCTGTACGAAGGCACTTACACCGTATTCACGCGTACCTGTCGCTCGAAATTTTGCCACAATATCCGCAGGTAACTTTTCAAAAGAAGCTCTTTGACGAGTCCTCTTAAAAGTTGCGTAACTTGGCTTAACAGCATTTACACCTACAACTCTATTATTTGCTTGCTTGAGTTGTGCCTGTTTCCAACGTTGCTGATATTGTTCACGTGTTAAGGGCTTCTGTATTTCTTGAGCTTGATTTTTATTCCATACAGGTTGCACAGCCGCTATGACTTTATTCTGTTTTATTGGTTTTGACGAGTTTGCTTTCTTATAATCAAAGCGAGGTGAAACCTTAGCTTGCGCTAATTTTGCCTTTTGCTGTGCATTCCACTTTGCTTTCCATGCTGCTCGTTGTCTATCTAACTTACTTGGAGTGGACTTCTTAGCTGTAGCTAATTGATTACGCTTTTTTAATAAAGCTTGTTCTTTTTTGTATCGAGCTTGATATTGCTTACGAGTATATTTAATTGATTTTGCTTTTTTTGGATTGCTCTTAGCAGTAGTTTTTGAAACTCCAGCAGCATTCCAAATAGCATCCAATGTTTGTACTTTCTCTGCTGCTTCTAATGCTGTTGCTGTCAATAAAACTGACAGTACACCCCCTGTAACAATGAGATTTTTTACCCTGTAACAGATACTCTCAAAATTCATACTTTTCACCCAGTTTTTTACTTACCGTATTGGTATTTTTATTATTTTTGTAGAGCGGCATTATTACACAACTTGGCTTAATCAAAGATTAATTATATTTATCTCTTTTAGGAGCCCCTGATTAAATCTCATATAATTCAGTATGTCTCTATGTTATGCTCGCTTTAAAAAAATCAGCATTAAAAGCTCATATGCTTTGATGCTGTAAATTTGGCGTTATTATATTTTATAGGACCTTGATCAGTTCTCCCTAAAAATACTTTAAAGCCCCAATTCATCCCATAACCCATCAACTCGTTTCTTTACTGACTCATCCATCACAATGGGCTTGCCCCATTCACGATCAGTTTCACCTTCCCATTTATTGGTTGCATCAAAACCCATTTTTGAGCCTAAACCTGAGACAGGCGATGCAAAATCCAAATAATCAATCGGCGTATTTTCGATGATTGTGGTATCTCGTGCAGGGTCCATTCGCGTAGTCATCGCCCAGATTACATCATCCCAGCTACGGGTATTGATGTCGTCATCCACCACTATTACAAATTTGGTGTACATGAACTGTCGCAAGAATGACCACACTCCCATCATGACGCGTTTTGCATGGCCTGGGTATTGCTTTTTCATGCTGACCACTGCCATACGGTATGAACAGCCTTCGGGCGGTAAATAAAAATCGGTAATTTCTGGGAATTGCTTTTGTAAGATGGGTACAAATACTTCGTTTAGTGCCACGCCCAGCATTGCTGGCTCATCGGGCGGACGACCTGTGTAGGTGCTGTGATAAATCGGATCTTTTCGATGCGTAATACGCTCAATCGTAAAGACAGGAAAACGCTCAATCTCGTTGTAATAGCCCGTATGATCACCATAAGGCCCTTCATCTGCCATGTCATCTGGGTATAAATACCCTTCTAAAACATATTCTGCCGATGCAGGGACTTGCAAATCATTGCCGATACATTGGGTCACTTCGGTGCGTGAACCACGAAGTAAACCGGCAAATGCATATTCTGACAACGTATCTGGCACGGGTGTCACGGCGCCTAATATGGTCGCGGGGTCTGCACCTAATGCAACCGTAATAGGAAAAGGCTCACCTGGATTCGTTTCTTGCCAATCTCTAAAATCTAGCGCACCTCCACGATGTGATAGCCAGCGCATTATGACGCGGTTTTTACCGATCACTTGTTGGCGATAAATGCCTAAGTTTTGACGTGGTTTACGTGTCCCTTTAGTAATGACTAAACCCCATGTAATTAACGGTGCGGCATCATCTGGCCAACAGGTTTGAATGGGGAGTTTCGTGAGGTCAACATCATCACCTTCGATAACAAATGCTTGGCAAGGTGCTTTTTTAATTTTTTTAGGTGCCATATCCAAAACTTTTTTATATTTTGGAATTGATTTAAGTGCATCCTTGATCCCTTTTGGTGGCGATGGTTCTTTTAGGCTTGCTAAGAGTTTGCCAACTTCTCGTAATGCGCTAACAGAGCTTTCACCCATTCCCATTGCCACACGTTCTGGTGTACCAAATAAATTGCCAAGTACTGGAATATCGTAGCCTTTTGGGTTCTCAAACAGTAAGGCTGGCCCACCCGCGCGCAATACGCGGTCACAGATTTCTGTCATTTCAAGGTTTGGGTCAACTTCTGTGGTGATGCGTTTAAGTTCACCGATGGATTCAAGTTGGGAGATAAAGTCGCGGAGGTCTTTGTATTTCATAGCGATATAATACCTATTTATTTTGTCACCCCCCCTCTTTTTTGCTGTTTTGTAAGAAAATAATGTAACTTTTAATACAATTTAATACAAAAGGGCAAGAAAAAAGGGGGGGGTGACAAAATTAGTAGATATCTCTGCAATGATCCGTCATATCTCTATGCATAGGTCTCTCCTAAATAACTTTAGAAAAACTCTGCTGTGTTGTTTGTTGACGTAGGTGCTCATCAAATACCATACAGATATTACGAATGAGCATTCTTCCTGCTGGTGTCACTTGGATATTACTTTCATTTAGCGTTAGTAGCTTATCTGCTTGCATGACCTTTAACTCTTCTAATTCTTTCGAAAAATATTCTGTAAAATTAATACTGTATTGATCCTCTATACTCTTGAAGTTAAGTGTAAAATGACAGCTTAACTGCTGGATAATTGTACGTCGCAAAATATCATCATCTGTTAATGATAAGCCTCGAATGATTGGTAGTTTACCCGCATCTAACGCCGCATAATAAGCAGGCAATGCTTTTTCATTTTGGCTATAGCTGTTATTCACACCACTGATAGAGCTTACACCCATGGCAACTAAATCACATTCTGCATGCGTTGTATAACCCTGAAAGTTACGATGTAAAGTACCTTCTGCTTGCGCTATTGCTAGCTCATCATCCGGCTTTGCAAAATGGTCCATTCCTATATATTCATAACCTACCTGTGTCAAAGTGTCGATAGTTTGTTCTAAAATATCAAGCTTTTCCTCCGCACTAGGCAACTCATCTTCATTGATCCGACGTTGTGGTTTAAAAATATGGGGCAAATGTGCGTAGTTAAAGATCGACATTCGATCGGGATTCATTTTAATCGCGGCTTGTAGCGTTTTGGCAAAGCCTTCTACCGTTTGTAAAGGCAAACCATAGATCAAATCGATACTCACAGAGTGTGCATTATTTTCACGACAAGCATCAATGATAGCCTGTGTCTCAGCTATCGGTTGAATTCTATTTACAGCTTTTTGCACTTTATCATCGACATCTTGAACACCCAAACTAAAGCGGTTAAAACCAACATCCCTTAATACCTTGATAGTCTCTTTACTTACACTGCGCGGGTCTATTTCAATTGAATAGTCACCCGAGTCATCATCCAATAAATTGAATGTTTTTCGGGTATATGCCATTAGCTCAGCAATTTCATCATGGTTTAAAAATGTAGGCGTTCCACCCCCCCAGTGTAGTTGCTCCACAACCCTAGAGGTATCAATAAGCTTGGCTTGCATCTCCATCTCTTTGTACAGATATTGTAAATATTCACCTGTTTTTGAATAATCTTTTGTCGCTATTTTATTACACGCACAGTAGAAGCAAATAGTGTCACAAAAAGGAATATGAAAATAAAGAGACAATGGCCCCTTATCTATATTGCTCTGCTTTGCATGACGATTATAATCTTCTGGTGCAAAATCAGGAATGAAAGCTACAGCAGTTGGGTAGGATGTATATCTTGGCCCTGATTTGTCATAGCGTTTTATTAAGTCTACATCGAATTTAATTTTCATTTGTTATTGTCTAATTGATTTTTGGCTCTTAGGTGTTCATCGTTGAGCTTCATTAATTGTAAGGTTAAAAAAATTTTTGCAGGAACAGAAATAAAGAGTCCGCCCGCAATAAATCCAGCGATTGTGAAGATTCCATTAGTCCCTTTACTGATTGAAATATTGGTAAAAATAGCAAGAAATAGCCCTACCAATACCAAAATTACCCCTAAGATAATCACTCCTATCATTATGTTTCTTACAGTACTTTCTTTCATCCCCCTACGCTAAGGGAATTTACACCAAGATGGATTGATCTCAATCAAGGTTTGTTAAGTCTCTTAGACTGGGGGTTTCTGGAAAACCTGCCAGATTGATTTTGGAACAGACTTAAAGGTTTCCATAAAACGTTTATCTGTTAAATCTGAACCAACAACTGCACGTATTTGAATTGATTTAATATTTTTTGGAAATAAATGATAAATCTTTGCGTACACTTCTGGATCATGCTCACCACTATCACCAATCAAGATAAATTGATGTGCTGGATAACGCTCAATGATATTTTTTATTTTCTTAGTTTTATATTCTGTTGAAGGCTTTAAAAAATCTAAAATACTTGAATCTTTCAAACGAAAGTTACGTAGTGTAAATGTACCTTTGGGATAATGAGCATCCATAAAAGGCTTTAGACTTGGTTGAAGCTGCCATGGTGATGCGGATACATAATGAAAATATGCACCTTGTTTCTCTAGGTGTTTATAGTATTCAGGGAAGCCTTGCGTAACGTTGTATGGATTTACAAACGTATTTTTAATGAGTGCTTTTTTATCTAAAACTTCACTTATTTTAATAGTGTCATCAATATCAGAAATTACGGATAAACCTATTTTAGGGATAAATTGCACTTCGCCAGAATATTGACGAGAGTTCTTTTTTGAATGAACCACCGTATAATTTTGCCACCCCCCCTGTTTTTTAGGATTTTGTAATATTATATTCGTTATTGCATGACCATTTGGTGCTGTAGGATTAAGCTTTTGTACTGCATTATTCAGTTTAATCTGAATATTTTTTTTACGCTCATTATCAACTAAAAACCACATTAGTCGTTGCCGTACAATATGTGAGTTTGATTTCTCCTCACTCACACCTAAGCTTTCAATAGCCTCAGCAAGTAGTTTTTGTGTAACTCGACGACTAATACTTTTTTCTTCTTTTTCAAATACCCAGTGATGGATGGGTATATTCCACTCTGTCTGAGAAATTTGGTTTGCAGAAGTAGGGAAAAACCAAACATCTTCATCTTCTTTTAGTGGACTACCACTACATGCTGATAGTTGGAGAAGGGTGAAAATAAGAAATAATGTTGACTTAAAGGATGACATAAGGATTTATTTTTTGAAAACACTTTTCCCTTTTACAAATGTTTGTACTGTTTTACCGCTAAAGCTCCACCCTGTAAAAGGTGTATTTTTACCATTGCTTAAAAGCTTATTGGCTTCTAACTGCCAAAATTCTTTTGGATCAAACAAACTAAAATCTGCTTTTGTACCCACTTGTAAGGTGCCCGCACTACTATTAATTAATGCTGCAGGTTTATTCGTAAGATAAGCAATAGCCTGATTATAGTTTATAACTTTTTCCTCTACCAAACGAAATACTAGAGGTAATAATGTTTCAAACCCAGAAATGCCAGGGCTAGATTCTTCAAAAGGTGTCAGTTTTGCGTCTATTTCATGGGGCTGATGATCTGAACAAATCGCATCAATTATGCCATCTGCTACTGCAAGACGTAAGGCATCACGATCGCGCTCTGACCTAAAGGGCGGAATAACATGACACAGTGAATTGTAATCACACAAATCCATTTCTGTTAAGAATAGTTGGTGCACAGCAACGTCAGCCGTCACTGGTAATCCGTTTTCTTTCGCTTGCTTTAATAGTGTGATGCTGTCGGCACTTGATAGGCGACAAAAGTGTACAGGGCATTTAGTATGTTCTACTAATGCCAAAATTTGAGCCATTGCGGCTGTTTCTGCCGCAACGGGTATCGGTGGCAAACCTAAGCGGGTTGAAAGAGCACCTTCGTGCATACCACCTGTTTCCATCAACGAATGTTCTATCGGATGTAAAAATAAAGGTAGTGCGTGGGTAGAAGCATATTCCATCGCTTTTCGCATAGTTGCCAAGTCTTTTATTGGCTCCCAGCCTTGACTGACACCCACACAATCTACATATTTTAAACTACCCATATGGCTGAGTTGTTCACCATTTAACTTTTCAGTTAAAGCACCAATCATTGCGACACGCGCAAAACCTGCCTGTTTAGCTTTGCTACGAATGAGTTTTACTGTAGCGCCACTATCTATCGGGCTACTTTTCTCAGGCATACAGCAAATTTTAGTAATACCTGCACTCACTGCTGCATAGGTTTCATATGGGATTCTAGTTTTGTTTTCTAAGCCAGGCTCACGTAGATAAGCACTTAAGTCGACGATTCCTGGCAAGACCCATAAACCTGATGCATCAATAGTTTCATCTGCTTTAAAGTTTGAGGGTATTTGTGAACCGATTGCTAATATTTTGTTTTTTTGTATTGCTATATCGGCAACATCATCAAGCTCGCTGGCAGGGTCAATCAACCTTGCATTTGTGATTAAGATACTCATGCTTCATCACCTTGCACTCGTGTACCAATTACCATTGACATAACTGCCATTCGTACAGCTATACCATTAGTTACTTGCTGTAAGATAACGGATTGTGAGCCATCAGCTACTCGAGAATCTATTTCAATACCTCTATTTACAGGGCCTGGGTGCATAACTATTGCATCAGACTTAGCTAATTTTAATCGCTCTTCTGTTAAGCCATAACGTGCATAATATTCGCGTACTGAGGGCAATAGGGCTGATGTCATGCGCTCATGTTGCAAACGCAACATGATCACTACATCTACACCTTTAATGCCTTCTTCAATATTTGTATGAAGTGACACCCCCATTTTTTCGATACCCTCAGGAATGAGTGTTTTAGGTGCAACAAGACGAATCTCACCTGCACACAAGGTTGTAAGAGCATGGATTTGAGAGCGTGCAACGCGAGAATGTTTTATATCTCCCACAATCGCTATTTTTAGTGGGGTGAAATCTGGTTTATGCTGTCGGATTGTCAACATATCCAACATCGCTTGGGTAGGATGGGCATGCCTACCATCACCTGCATTTAAAACACTAATATGAGGCGCGCAATAACGAGCAATGAAATTTGCAGCTCCACTACTTGAGTGACGCACAACAAACATATCACAGCCCATTGCTTCTAAATTACGAATAGTATCAAGTAAGCTTTCGCCCTTTGATGTCGCTGAGTTACGAATATCTAAATTAATTAGATCAGCAGAAAGACGTTTTGCCGCAAGTTCAAAGGTTGTACGCGTTCGTGTTGAGTTCTCAAAAAAGAGGTTCATCACTGTTTTACCGCGCAACAGCGGTGCTTGTACTTGAGCTTTATTGGGTAATGATACGAATTGTTGAGCGCGATCTAGAATTTCTTCTAACAGCAACGGTGGCAAACCCTCAACAGTAAGGAAATGTTTTAATTTACCATCTGCTGTTAATTGCATTGATGATGGTAGTGGGCCTGGGGTTATATTGCTGTTATCCGTCACGATTTATAATGCTTAAATCCAATTTATTGTTTTCGTTTGATAGCTTAAAGTAGCTATCATGGCTCATAATTTTTTTAAAACCGACGACTTGCGCTTCTATAGGCAACTCGCGATTACCTCTATCAATTAATACTGCTAAAGTAATACTTGCAGGGCGACCAAAATCAAACAACTCGTTCATTGCCGCTCGAATCGTTCTCCCTGTATATAGTACATCATCTACTAGGATGATATGTTTATTTTCCAAACTAAAGGGAAGTTTTGAAGGCTGAATTTGTGGGTGTAAACCGATTCGACTAAAATCATCTCGATAGAAATTAATATTTAGCTCACCCAAATCTTCGTTTATATTTAACGACTCATGTAAGTGTTGTGCAATCCAAACACCTGCCGAGTGAATACCCACCATCACAGGATCATCAAGGTGTTTTTCTTTAATAATACTTTGTAGCTTTTGAGTCATCGCTGACAGTAATGCATATACATCATAGTCTTTGTTTGTATCATCAATTATTGCATTCATCACTTAGCCCTAAACCGTTATAGCGGCTCATCTATACCCATTTTTTTGCATCCAACTTTCTAAAATGATGGATGCTGCTATTTTATCTACTTCTTCTTTTTTAACTTTTTGTTTACGTCCACTTTGGCGTAATTGTTTTAAACGCCCTGCTGCCTCTATAGAGGTAAACTGCTCATTCTCTTGATCAACTGGTAAATTATAACGCCCATTCAATTGATTACAAAAGCGATCTATCCTTTTCTTTAGTGGGTTTTCAGTACCATCAAGTTCAGTTGGTAAACCCACAACAATTTGTGCTGGCCTCCAATCATTGATGAGCTTTGAAATACCATCCCAATCTGGCTGTTCATCTTTACCTATTAGCGTACATTCAGGTGTTGCACTCCCTGTTAGGGTATTACCAACCGCAACACCAGTGCGCTTTAATCCAAAGTCAAATGCAATAACTGTACTCAAGCGTGACCTGCAACATCACTAATTGCGTTCACATCAATGCCTAGTGTATCTACTGCACCTTTCCAGCGTTTATCATAAGGGGTATTGAAAATAATTTTCTTATCTACAGGGCAGTTTAACCAGGAGTTATTCATGATTTCTGCCTCCATTTGGCCTGCAGTCCAACTCGCACAGCCAAGCACTAACAAGAAGTTATCTGGTCCATCACCCGCCGCAATATCTAATAAAATATCACGTGAAGCCGTTACAGATAGACCGTCACTCACTTCTAGAGTATTTTCCCATTTTTTGTTGGTATCGTGAATGATAAAACCTTGTTCAACTTGGACGGGGCCGCCTTGCATTGCAGTCATACCCTGGATTGAAGTATTTTTAGAAGGAATTTCTAGCTGTTCAAATAGTTCTGCAATAGTCACTTGCATCGGATGGTTTATTGTTAAGCCAAAACAACCATCTTCATTATGCTGACATATTAATGTTACAGACTGCTCAAAATAAGGATCTTGTAAATTAGGCATAGCAATCAACAACTGATCTTTAAGAAAGCTGGTTTGTGTAACGGATTCCTTTTCCATATATCACCTAACCGCCCTTTAAGGAGATCCTGATCAAGTCCAATTATTTTCAGCTTGCCAAATCTGCGCTGAATTCTAATCGACTTAATCAGGTTCTCCTCAAGGACGCCTTTTATTTAGAGTAAAATCTTGCCTCTTCACTTCCTGAAGCCTTATGAAATACAATTGTTCGAGTAATATTCAAACGATCATATTTTGCCCGTATTTTAGCGGGTAAAGGATCATAAGGTGCTGCTAATTTTACAATTCTAATAGCACCATTATCTAGTATTTTAGACCCAGAAGAGGTTGAAATCTGAATTTCTACCACCCGCCCTGCTCTATCTAGCGTGGCATTTAAAATAAGTGTACCACTTAAGCTTAACTCTAAAGCTTTCTTAGGAAAGTTAATATTACCAATACGTTCTAATTTCTTTGACCAATTATTGATATATTCTGCCTCAACACTTCCTTTAGCACTTAATGAGTCTGCAAAACGAATACGTGGCCTTTTAGCATAACGTTCTTCTTGCTGACTCATTTCTGCCATTAGTTTAGCAATAGCTTCAGTCTGCTCGCTATTTTTCATTTGACTTTTAACAGGTATTTCTTGTTCTTGCTCTTCTGGTTTTTTATCAACTACTTTTTTTGTTTTACCTTTAGTCGTCAGTATTTGGGGTGTTAGTTTTGGCTTAACTATTTCTACTTGCTTTTCTACGGTAAAAAAATCTTCACCATCATCCAAGTTAGGCTCATCTGCCGCAAATGGGCTAGTAATTCGACTTTTCTCTTTTTTGCTACCACTACCAAGTTGATTAGCATTTGCAATAAAGTCTGCATTATCAGGAGCTTTGCTATCTTTAAAATTAACCATTGTTATATCAAACACAGGAGATTTTGGCGTAGGTGGCACTGCTGGTGGTGCAAATGTCATTGCTAAAAGCCCGGCATGAAGTGCCAGCGATGCAGGTATGGTAAATAAAAGCGGGTCATGCCCGAAAATTTTTATCGTAGAAGACATAGTTTAATCTTTTTTATTTTTAGTTAAGTGTTCTAGCTAAGTTACGGCATAAGCCTATCCTATTCGCCCGATTATAACATAGGAAGTTGAATTTAAGATGAACGGCTAACATCAAGTGAAAAATATACTGAAAATCACATTAAGTCCGCAAAGTAAAAACCCCGAGCGAAACTCGGGGTTAAATTGGCTACTTCTGTAATGGCAAAACATTAAACAAACAGTGTTATCCTCCAATAAGCACTGGAGAAAAAGACTCATGAGAGCCTTTTGTATAGCAACCATTCCTCGGGTGGTATATGTGAGGAAGCCGAATTATACTATAAGCTGTAACAAATAAAAATAACCTAATTCTTTGTTTTAGTACAAATACAATCAGGCAAGTTATCTTATATATTTAAGTATTTCAACCGTAAGAAAACCATCTCTGCTACTCAATGTATGGCTATTGATTGTTTTAGCAACACCCGATCTATTTCTAAGCGCCCAAATATTATTCATATTTTGACTACTGGGCGGGACTATAAAATCAAAATTATCAGGGCTGGCTAACAACTTATTGATTCGAATAATAGACGCATAGTGTATATCAGGGTGAGGTTGACGGTTCATTTGATATAAAAAATTATAAGGCCTCTCCTCCCTTAGATCAGAAAATAATCCGCGTGAATTTTGTAATTCTTCGCCACCCACCATACTTGCCATCATCCCTAAGGGTGAATTTCCTGCAAGATAGGCGATATTTGCCGCAGGTGTGCCTAAATGCGGTGATGCTATGGTTATTAAGCCATTAACAGGCTGATGTGCAGGATCTAAAACATAAAATCTTGATACAACCCCACCTGCAGAGTGTCCAAGCAAAGTGATTGGTTCTAAACGCTGCGAATATAGATTAGAAAGATATCGTGATAATAAACTTTCTTGTACTTGTATAGGAGCTTGAGAAGGAAGCTCTACCGTAAAGAACACATTACCTTTGAGGTATACACCACTGGGGATAAACATAGATTGTTGTGAATAGCCATAATCACCCCCATCTTGCCAACCTGCATCTAATAACGGCTGCGTAAAGCCAGAATTCTGCCAACTCATACCATCACTCAAATACCCATGCACTAAAACTAATGTTTTAGCCTGCACAGAAAATGACAAAGAAATAAGAAAAATGAACAACATTAAACGCTTTACGAGTGGCATAATTAATCCATGACAATACGATGCCTTGCTTTTGACTTAGACGACACGCTGTGGGAGTGCCATCCTGTTATCGAGCGTGCGGAACATCGCTTCTATGAGTGGTTACAATTATATTACCCAAAGATTAGTCAAAAATATAGCGAGACTAATTTGATAAAGCATCGTATGGATTTTATGCATTCACATCCTGACAATCGTCATGATTTAACCACTTTAAGAAAACAGTGGATGATACAGTTAGCCAATGAAGTTGAATATGATCTCACGCAAGATAAAAGCTTTGTAGAAAATGGCTTTGAAGTTTTTTGGTTAGCAAGAAATGAAGTAAACTTTTTTGATGGAACAATATCGCATTTAGAAGATTTATCTTCACGTTATTCTTTAGGAGTCATCAGCAACGGCAACGCCGATGTTAACCATATTGGTATTGGGCATTTGTTTGACTTTGTTTTGTCATCCGAAGTAGCAGGTGTTGCAAAACCTCATACTGATATTTTTGACCAAGCACTGACTTTATCTAGAACTGAAAAGCACGAGACAGCCTATATTGGAGATGATCCTAAGCGAGATATTTTAGGCGCTCATAGTGCGGGACTTCACGCTATTTGGTTTAACCCTAGTTTAAAGCCATGGCCTGGCGGACAAACACCCTCAGCTGTTATCCAGCATCTTGGCCAACTTGAAGACAAAATTAAATCTTTATGAGATACTATTTATAAATATGGGTATAACAAAAATACAAAATAGCCAAAAACAGGGGGGGTGGCAAAACTATCCTTCTTGTTGTCTGTTTTACACATTCGGGGCTTAAGGGGCAAAGAATGCAGCACAGTCAACTCAGTGATACTAATGATCGCAGTCGTACCGAATGGATTAAGCGCCTGTGGATTAGTGAGAATGAAGCAGATAAAAAACAGCTTATCGAAGCGATAGATCTCATGCTTGATGTGGCTGCAACAGATCGTGACTCTCATATTCCTCTCAGCCTTGATGTTGCTGATATACTACGCAATCTTCAAGTGGATCAAGTAACACTTATCGCCACCATACTCAGCGATGTACGCCTAAGTGATACCTACTCTATAGAGACCATTGCCGAAAAATTCAGCAGTACAATTGCCTTATTAGTTAAAAATATGCGCTGGTTGCATAATTTTAAAGCACCTACAGAAAATGAAACACCTGTGCCCGAACAAGCGGAGCGCCTAAGACGTATGTTATTAGCTATGGTTGATGACGTGCGTGCCGTATTAATACATCTTGCTTGGCGTTTGCAACACTTACGCTTATTAAGTGATGCTGAAATGCATGAACGACGTGCGGTAGCCCAAGAAACCATGGATATTTTTGCGCCATTGGCCAATCGATTAGGTATCAGCCAAGTGAAGTGGGAGATGGAAGATTTAGCGTTTCGCTATTTAGAGCCAATCACCTACAAACAGATTGCAAAATCACTTGATGCAAAACGGATTGAACGCGAAGCCTATGTTGAAACATTTACCAAAGACTTACAAAAGTTATTAAAAGATAATGATATTGAAGCCGACGTTTTTGGCCGTCCAAAGCATATTTATAGCATTTGGAAAAAAATGCAACGCAAGCATTTATCCATCGACCAACTCTACGATTTACGGGCAGTACGTGTGATCGTTCACGATGTACGTGATTGTTATTCAACCTTGGGTATGGTTCATGAGAAATGGAAACACGTACCTGCTGAACTCGATGATTACATCGCCAACCGCAAACCAAACGGTTATCAATCCCTACACACCGTTGTTATTGGCCCTAAAGGTCGCTATGTAGAAATACAAATTCGCACACAAGATATGAATGTATTTGCCGAGCTTGGTGTAGCAGCGCATTGGCGGTATAAAGAAGGCGGCGGGCAAGATGTGGCGATGGAGCGGGTCGTCGGTTCATTACGTCGCTTATTAGAAAGCAATGAAAATGACAGCGAATTATTGGAAGATTTTCGTGCAGAAATATTTCCTGACCGCGTTTTTGTTATCACGCCACAAGGTGATATTTTAGATTTATCTAAAGGGTCTACGCCGCTTGATTTTGCCTATGCGATTCACACCAGTGTTGGGCATCGTTGTAATGGTGCAAAAGTAAACGGTGTTATTGCACCACTTGACCACAAACTACACAACGGTGATCAAGTTGAAATAATTACCAAAAAAGAAGAGCAGCCTAGACGAAAGTGGTTAAATCCTGCACTTGGTTACGTTGGTTCATCCAGCACACGCAGTAAAATTCGCCACTGGTTTAGACAGCAAGATCACGACAAGAACAGACAAGATGGCTTAGATATTATTGAGCAAGAAAAGCATCGTTTAAACTTAAAGAAAATTAGTTTTAAACCGTTGCTCAAACGCTTTAATCAACAATCTGAAAAAGAACTTCTAATCGCACTTGGCCGCGGCGATATCAGTATCGTACAACTTACTGATGCCTTAGATGTCCCTAAAAAAGAAGAAGTTAAATTCCGTAAAATCAGCGTTAAAGAAACGCATGATGATCGTGGCATCCAAATACAGGGGGTTAGCAATTTACTCGTTGAAATTGGTAACTGTTGTAAGCCAGTACCAGGGGACGATATTATTGGCTATATAACCGTTGGGCGTGGGATCACCATACACCGTAGCGATTGTGCAAATATAGATGAAAAGAACCTAGGCCCTGAAAAAGCAGCACGTTTAGCAGAGGCAAGTTGGGGTACAGAAACAACGGCTTACACGGTTGATATTCAAATTACAGGGTTTAACCAACCTGGTTTGATCAGTGATGTTGCAAGCGTGTTAGCCAAACAAGGTATTAATGTCATTAGCATTAACACTCAACGCGGTAAAACCGAACTAATATCAATGCTTACATTAGCCATACAAATTGAAAATACTGTACAGCTTTATGAGGTTCTCGAAAAAATTGCTCAACTACCTAATGTGATGGATGCAAAAAGATACAATTGATCTATTATATGAGATGTTAGGAAAATGTATCTAGAGTAAAAATACCCTAATTTAATACCATAATTTAATAGAGGAAGAGAACAAATGTCTGAAAAACAAAACCCATATGCTGCACCTACATCAAATGTAGCATCAGATTCACTTGGTCAAGATGTAAGTAAAATAAAAGCATTTAAACGCTTTACCACTTGGGGTGTTATTGGTTTGGCGATTATTACACTTGGTATTTATGGTTATTATTGGATGTATTCGCGCACTAAAATACTAAACACTCTTATTCCTGAGAATAAAATTGCTGGATGGTTAGTTCCCGCTATCATTGGTATTGGAATTATAAATCTTATTTTCAGTTTTTTACCAATGGCCGTTTCCCCAGAGATTGTACAAGCTATCTCTTTGATTTCTATAGTGTTTAGCTTAATTGGTTTTGTGTTAGTTATAACATGGGCATTTAAATTTAGAAATAGGCTCAATATCATTTCGGGCAGCACCAAAGGTAGTCCTTTTTGGTTGGGTCCAATTTTGACTTTTTTCTTCCAGCTCTACTATTTCCAATACAAAATCAACCAAATGCACGATGCTTCTACCCAAAATCAGCCTTAACCTAAAGTCTATCTTGAGCAATGGTTGTTATTAATCCAGCCATTGCTCATTTTGTTAGTAGTTAACGCTTGACAAAAAAAAGCTAAAACGCTCTAATACGCACCTCGCGCAAGAACCCGTTCTAGGAAGTCATCCCAGAACTCGTTAAAATGGCCCGATAGCTCAGTCGGTAGAGCAGAGGATTGAAAATCCTCGTGTCGGTGGTTCGATTCCACCTCGGGCCACCATTTTAATATGATCTACACCCCCACCAAGAAAATATCTTTTGAAAATTCTAGTCAAATAAATATTGTTATCTTGTAACACCTTGTTCTTTTCAACTGTGTATTGTTTATCACCAATTTTTAGTATGATGGCTCTATCAATTACTATGAGAAAAAACCACATGAGATCAGTTATAAGCACCACGCTATTATTTATCGCACTCACACTCAATAACTCTGCTTTTGCCAAAGAAAAAATAGGCATTATGGACAAATACGACACCATAAAAATTGCCGAGCACACATGGGGAGTGTTTGGATCACTTACCGCCCCAAGTGTTGAGAATAAGGGGTTTATGAATAATCCTGTTTTTGTTATCACTGATAAAAGCGTTGTGGTGATTGATCCAGGATCAAGCGTGCAAGTAGGTCGAGCCTTGCTTGAAAAGATTCGTCAAAAAACGGACAAGCCCGTTACCCATATTTTTGATAGTCATGTACATGGTGATCATTGGCTTGGTAACCAAGCTTTTTTTGAGACTTATCCTGATGTGAAAATATACGCCCATCCTGAAATGATTATAGAGGCAAAAGGTGGCGAAGCTGATAGTTGGATTGCGCGTATGGAGAGGCTTACAGAAGGTGCGACTACTGGCACAGTAGCCACCTATCCAACTATAGCTTTAAAAGACAAGCAAGAAGTTAAGATAGATAACATCACTATAAAATCACATTTAAATAAATTTGCCCACACCAAAACTGATGCAATGTTTCAAATTATAGAGGATAAAGTTTTAGTAACTGGTGATAACGCTTTCAGTAACCGTATGACACGTCTTGACGATGGAAGTTACGTTGGCAACATAAAAGCAATGGATGATGCATTAGCGCTAGATATTGATGTGGTTGTACCTGGCCATGGCCCAGTAGGTGACAAAGAAGTACTCCGTAATTTTCGTGAGTTCCTTCATATTGTTTACGATACCAGCAAAACTTTGCTAGATGATGATATGGAGCCCTTTGAGATGAAACCAATCATTGTTGAAAAGTTAAAAAAATACCAAAGCTGGGAAAACTTTAATGGCGCAATCGGCAAGTTAATTAGTGTCGCAGTGCTAGAAGCTGAAAATGAGTAGCAACTAAAGCACTTTATTATTCGTGCTCATCATCACTAAATCCATTATTGCAGAGTTTTTAGGAGACCCTGGTCTATTCCAATGAGCTTTAGTTTGCCAAAGTTGCGATATTTTTCACGAATATAGGTGCAATAAGTTTAAATTTGTCACTCCCCCTATTTTTGGTCATTTTGTATTCTTATACAAGGAGTTACAAAATGACCAAAAACAAGGGGGGGTGACAAACTAAGTCTGCTATATCACCCTAATCTCCATATGGAGAATGAGAGTGCAAGTCTTTCTATCTGGGGATTAGGGTATCACACAGCCAATGCGGATTGTTCCTCTCTTTCGGTAAATACCACATCTGCCCGTGCTATTGCATTTAATACTGCGCGTAAAGATGCGCCAACGATATCTTCACTTCTTCCTGCACCACAGACACGCTTACCATCTATGTTAAGCTGAACATAAGCCACTGCTTCAGATCTTTCATTATCACCCAAGGTATGCTCACTGTAATCCACCAAAACTAAATTACTAGCGACGTTATTATTTAATGCATTCATAAAGGCATCGAGAATCCCACGACCTTGACTAGCAATATCAACACTAGCTCCATCTATAAAAAGCGTAGCCGCTAATTTATCTGCTCCTTTTTCACGAGTAGCCTGATATCGCTTTACCGTAATTGGATTTTCAATCTCAAGATAAGTCTTGTTAAATATATCGTGAATAATTTCTGATGATACTTCGCTTGCGCTATCTTCAGCCTCTTTTTGCACATAAGGGCTAAAATCTACTTGCAACCAACGCGGCAACTGCAAACCGTAATCCTTCTCAAGCACGTAAGCTACGCCACCTTTACCAGACTGGCTATTGATACGGATCACTTCTTGGTAACTTCTACCAATATCACGCGGGTCTATCGGCAAATAAGCAACCTGCCAATGATGATCTGCACCATTCTTTGCGCGCTCAATATCATCTATCGCTAAACACTTATTAATTGCATCTTGATGACTGCCAGAGAATGCAGCAAAAACCAATTCGCCTGCATAAGCATGGCGCGGATGAACTGCCAACTGCGTGCATCGTTCAACCACACTAATGATGCGATCCATATTTGAAAAATCTAATTCAGGGTCGATGCCTTGGCTGTACAAATTCATCGCGGTGGTAACAATATCCATATTGCCGGTACGCTCGCCATTACCTAATAGTGTTCCCTCTAAACGGTCAGCACCTGCCATAAGGCCAAGTTCGGCCGCTGCCACGCCACATCCCCTATCATTATGTGTATGTAAACTGATGGTAATGCAGTCTCGTTGCGCGACAGCATCATTAAAAGCCTCTATTTGATCTGCGTAAACATTTGGCGTGGCAACTTCGACGGTGGCAGGTAGGTTTAAGATCACCTTATTGGTTGGTGTAGGTTGCCAAATGCTAACAACCGCATCACACACTTCAACCGCATAATCTAATTCTGTCTGTGTAAAACTTTCAGGTGAATATTGGAACTGCCACTGCGTATCAGGCTGTTTTTTCGCAAAATCACGAACAAGCTCAGCACCCTGAGTAGCAATCGCTTTAATCTCATCGCGTGAACGCTTAAAAACTTGCTCACGCTGAATCGTTGAGGTTGAGTTATACAAATGCATAATGGCCCGACGCGCACCTTTTAACGATTCAAAACTACGTGCTATCAATGGCTCTCGTGCTTGTGTGAGCACTTGAATGGTTACATCATCAGGGGTTAGATTTTCTTCGATTAATTGGCGTACAAAGTCAAAGTCAGTTTGTGATGCCGCAGGAAAACCCACTTCAATTTCTTTAAAACCGACATCAACTAACAGTTGAAACATTTCTAACTTTTGAGCAGGGTTCATTGGCTCAATAAGCGCCTGATTTCCATCACGCAAATCGACACTACACCAATCGGGGGCTTTTTCGATAACTTGATCTGGCCAGCGTCTATTATGCTTAGCGACAGGAGGAAATGGGCGGTATTTTTTATGGTTAAAATTAGACACTTTCTTATATTCCTTAAGAATTTATTTGTAAGCCAAGTATAAACAATGATAATGAGTTAACTATTGCAAACTACACAGTAATTTGTCCTAAAATTAAAATAATTAACTAATATATCCTATATATATAGTTATATTCACCATAAAGATTAAATAATGTAGAATAACCAATATGAAACTAGACCGAATTGACAAAAAAATATTAAGCCTAATGCAAGAAAATGGGCGGATAAGCAATTTAGAATTAGCCGACCAAGTAGGCTTATCACCCACTCCTTGCTCTCGCCGAGTCAAACAGCTTGAAGAATCTGGCTTAATCCAACGCCATGTCACATTGTTAGACGCTGAAAAACTAGGGCTTAACTTAACGGCAATCATTGGTATATCAATGGATAGGCATACACCTGACAGATTTGAAGAATTTGAGCTAGCCATTGTTAATATGCCAGAAGTAATGGAATGCAGTATCGTCACAGGGCAAGCGGCTGATTTTTTATTAAAAGTGGTGGTACGAGATATGCGCCATTATGAAGAGTTTTTACTCGGGCAACTGACTAAGTTAAGTGGGGTGAGTGGAGTTCACTCTAGTTTTGTATTACGGCAAGTAGTCAATAAGACCGCGTTACCATTAGAATAGATTAATTCACTACTGTCCCGTTTACTTTCATACTAACACCATCTGATTAAAATCCCTGTCTTTATCTCTTGGAGGGTCTCCTCGAAGAAGCGCCATAAGATCACGTTTTTCAAAGAGGTTGAGCTGCAACAAACGCAAGATTTGTTGCAT
>Ga0256840_1000060_pt1 | contig 86152 bp, 78 predicted proteins | sample 355202metaG_FD_185969 | JGI IMG/M metagenome (GOLD analysis project Ga0256840, IMG submission 185969) | Hydrothermal vent microbial communities from Mid Atlantic Ridge, Atlantic Ocean - 355-202 | ecosystem: Environmental > Aquatic > Marine > Hydrothermal vents | place: Atlantic Ocean: Mid... | reverse complement strand
AAAAGACTCTTGGATTTGTACAATTGGCCCTTTTGGTAAAAATATTGGCTAAATTTACGGACTGGCTCATGCCAGTAAAATCCATTCAGCTTGTAGCTGGATGACTTATTGAGGAAGCTCTAAGTATGTCGGAATGAAGAGAAATTTCCGTACTGCTGATATGAAGTTTTTCACAGGTCTATTCTGCTGTTGATCTTTTTACAACGCTATCAAAATTGATTTGTTGTCTACTCTCAAGGGAGAAAAGGTTGACAACCCAACCTGTTTCAGTGATATATTATATAAATAATTCGCAAGAAAGTTCAAGGGACATAAAGAATCGTTTTTTTCCTAAGTAATGAAAAACATTTATGAATATCCAGCAAAAACTTGAATATCCCGTAAGGATTCTCATTGTCGATGACTCTTGGGTGTTACGCAGAGTGTTACGAGGTACGCTGTCCCAAAAAGATGATGTGGAGATAGTAGGTGAGGCCACCAACGGCATTGAAGCCCTGGGGATGGTGTTGAATCTTGAACCAGATGTTATTCTGCTGGATATGGAAATGCCTGTGATGGATGGCATGACCACTTTGCAGCACTTGATGATCCATACCCCGACTCCAACAATTCTCCTGTCTTCACTCAGTAAAAAAGGAACAGCCCGCTGCTTTGATGCTCTTAAATACGGAGCTGTCGATTTTGTGTCAAAGAATACTTTTTTCAAAGGGATGGATGGCGCAGCCCATTCCAAGCTTGTTTTAGGTAAGGTATTTGCGGCGGCTGCCATGTCAGTTCATTCCATTGACCCCATGCAACAAAAAAACGGGTCTGGGGCACTTGGGAAAATACGTGAAAAGGTTATTTTTTGCGAGGATTGTGGTAACAGGCAGGTTGTGAAAATCTGGCCACCGACAGATACTTTTTTGAAATGTGGTAAGTGTGGTGATGAAATTTCCCTACTCACCAATAAACGCTACAGGCGCATGAATTTTGTTACTGTTATTGGTGCAGGAGAAAGTGGGTATGCCAATCTTCTCAAGATAATTCCGGAACTCAATCCTGAAATGGGTGGTGCCGTCTGTATCATGATTCTTGACCGGCCTGAGAATGTCGAATCTTTTGTTCAGTATCTTGACGCTATCTGTGATTTTGAGGTGATTCTTGGACAGGATGGAGCAACCCTTGAGGGAGGATGCTGCTATATTTTCTCAGGACGCGATGCTGTGACTCTCTCCCCCTATTCTGGCAACTTCTGTTTTCAAGTCCAACCGTTCCAGGAATCGAACGAACCACTCCCAATAGATGGACTTATGGCTTCTGTTGCATCCTTTCTAAAAACAAGGGCGTCAGGTATTTTGTTATCTGGGGCAGACTCGGATGGACATAGTGGCATGGATGCCATCATGCATGAAAAGGGGAGTTGCTTTGTATTAAGTCCCGCCCATTGTCTTCACAGGAAAATGCCATCGGGACCATTATTACGACATGATATGTATGATGATCTTGATGAAACCCGCCTCGCTGCAAGAATTCAAAAGTGTCATTTTGCCAATAAAGGGAATGTTATTACAGCTTAAAGCTCTCAGTCATTAGAAGGAATACAATCATTGGAACGTGTTAATCCAGTCGAAAGACGGCAATATAGTAGAGTACCCCTGGATATAACAATTGAAATTTATCATATTCACGATGGTAACACAGAGATGCCCCCCATCTTATCTTGTGCAGGGGAAGGGATCTCAGCGAGGGAGGAATCTCTTTTTTGGGAACAGATCGTTATGAGCATGGAAATCTGCTCAGATTACAGATCCCTTTGCAACTAACAACGCGTTCTAAAAAAGATGGGGGCAAATCGCTGAAAGTGATGGGGAAAGTAATGTGGTGTCAAAAACAGACCGATACCGGTCATTACTTGACAGGTGTCCAGTTCCTAAATATCTACGACCAGGATTTTGATCTTTTGAATGATTATGTCCAGAGTCAAATGGAAAAAAAATAATGTCAGTTCTTTTTTTTGGGATGTACGTCACTTGACGAACTTGAATCCTTAACATCTTTTGTCAGGATACACCTGCCATGGCTGAATGTTGAATCGGTTCAGGTGCCAAGAAGCTGATTAAGACAACATGGTAATTGATCTCCCAGTTCAGACGCACTGTATCCAAATCCATTTTTGTATAGAATGTCACCTGCCATTCCATGAAGAAATACACCGGCTGCGGCAGCTGTTTCAGCATCAAGCTTCTGACAGATAAGACCTCCGATAATCCCAGCAAGTACATCACCCATCCCGCCAGTTGCCATTCCAGGGTTACCACTGGTGTTAATATATGTGTGTCCTGAAGATGAAGTAACTATTGTACCCGCTCCTTTCAAAATCATTATGCAATCATTTCTATCCTTACTGTAAATTCTGCAAGCCTCTTTTGCTGCCTTGACACGATTATCTTGTATTTCATCTATGGTACAGCCAAGCAGTCTTGCTAACTCACCTGCATGTGGAGAAAAAATGCGAGGACCTGCAGCTGTTGGCAGGTTGTCCCGGTTTTTGGCAAGAATATTTAAGGCATCTGCATCCATAACCATGGGCAACTCTATCGTTTCGTAAAGCCTTAGCACAAGTTCTGAAGTCGCAGACTCAGTCCCGATTCCTGGCCCTATAACCACTGCACGCTTACCATAGATTTCCTGCTCTATGAAAGTGAGGTCATTGACCTCAAAAACTGTCGTGGAAGCCGGAAGTGAGATGGTCATTGCTTCAACTAGAAGCGTTTCGTAAACAGGATTTAACTCTTTGGGAGTAAACAGACTCACAAGGCCGGTGCCTGTACGAAGAGCCCCTTTAACAGCGAGGGTTGCTGCACCTGTTTTGCCTACAGAGCCGGCAAGGACTGCCAGATGTCCGTGGCTTCCTTTGTGGGCATTATCCACTCGTACGAGTGGAGCCACCAATGCTGCGGCAGTTTCTCTGTCTAACAGTTCGGTACTGATTCTGGCTCTCTCCATTACCTCGGGAGGGATTCCAATATCAATAACTGAAATCTTACCAGCAAACTCGGGGCCGTGGTGTAAGACGTGGCCAGGCTTTGGACAGCCGTAGGTAGCTGTGTAATCAGCCCGGAGACTTGTACCAAGAACCTTTCCATTATCAGAGTCCATCCCGGAAGGGATATCCACTGCAATAACTGGAATACCGCGAACAGAATCTGAAAAATTGATAAAATTAATGGTTTCAGCATGCTCGTCGGTGACAGGCCGGGTCAGGCCGGTCCCGAAAATTGCATCAACTATGGCATAACAGGGTTTTCCCTGATTGATAAACTGTTTGTAGAGTACGGGCAGGGTTTGAACCCGAGCCTTTGAATCAATAACGTGAAAGGGGAGACGCAGTTTCCTGACAATGGTCATGTTTGCTGCAGCATCTCCTTTCAATTTGTCCGGATCTACCAGAAAGAAAAAAATCGGTTTGCAGCCTCTCTGGTGAAGATGTCTGCCTATGACAAGACCGTCACCGCCATTGTTGCCTGGCCCAATAAAAATTAAGGCGAAGGAGTTAACAGGAGAACCAAGTATTTTCTCCATCATCAGGACAGTTCCAAGACCGGCATTTTCCATCAGGACAACACCGGGTATTTTGTAATCGTCAATTGCACTCTGGTCTAAACTGTGCATTTCAGCAGCATTGGGTAACTTCATGGGAACCTGGCGTGAGAAGAGGGGATCAGGTGAGAGCTTTCAAAAATCCAATAATTGTGTCGGCAAGTTGCTGGGGATCAGTATCGGAATGTTTTATGATTCCGAGGTAATAACGACCAAGGGAGAAGACTAGGATACTATCGCCTGAGTTTCTTTCAATACAACAATATATATAGCGCCTTCCCTCAAGGTCGTCATAAAGTGAATCACAGTTTTTGCCACTGGTCACGATGGCGGAGGAGAGTGTAACAGCATCCGCATAATTTTTGCTGACAACATATCCATCGTTACGAACTAAAATATAGCGTGAAACACCTTCAATATCACCGAGTCTTGAAAAATCTTTTGCAGTGGCCATTATGATTCCTCTGATATGTTTTTTAGGCTCTCGATAAAGTCCTCACGATTACCCCCATCGTCTATCTCTTTTGCCATCATAGTGACCAGTTCAGGCAGATGTTCCAGGGAGGGAGTACAGTTTTTAGCCCATACTTCAACAGAATCCTGAAAAACAAGACCGGCAACAGGGCCAATATACTGAGCCAGATTGTTTTCAATTTTAGTTAAGGGAGCCCTCAGCTCAGATTCGGGGGCCATGAGGATTTCCACAACATTGTCCGTAGTGTTTGACTCTGATTCAACCTCTATTTCATGGCCAGGTTTAGAAATTTCTGTCTGGGTTGATGGTTCAGGTGCAATATTAAGGGCCATCTGAACAGTCATTTTTATCATACCGGGAGACAGGGATGGCTGATGTAAAAGAAAGAGCCAATGACCATTGCCTATTTCCATACCACAGAGAATCAAATCCTTAAAACAGACCCTGATTCCACCAGTATCATGGAAGTGAACAGACATCATTGAGACAATTTTAGAGAGCTTTACACTGACGTTATACAATGAAGGATCGTTGCACAAACCTGCTGTCTGGTTTGAGTAAACACCCAGTTCTGGAGAATAGAGAAATCCACCGGAAACTTCAGGTAGACTAGCGATAATATCTGAAAGCTTTTCTGGGTATTCCACGGTAGACCCCACTGCACAGTTGGATTATTAAAGTATAAAAGAGTACATAGTTTAGAAGAAAAAAAACAGTTAAATCATTTTTTGATTGCCTTGTGTCCTCAGCCAAACCTGAATTATTAAGCATTCTGTTTTAACTGTGGTAGATTCAGTGTAACTATTCAGCGTACCTCAGTTTAGTCCATTGGCCTCTCTCGAGTGGCACTAATAAGCTTCGAGGAACAGAAAGAACGAATACAGGACAACTTGAACAGTAACGGCCCGTGCTTTCATTTGTTTGCTACTATTACGTTGAATGGTTACTCCCATTGTTTCAATGGGAAAAGTACTCATTTTAAAAACTCCTGAAGAGAAGCAAGTGTTTCTTTCAAACATGCCTGATTGTGACTTGTATGTTTTTATTTCAGTATGTTAACAAAAACACGAAGCTGTCAAAGATTTCAGGATAATATTATATAAATACTATATTGGCTATTTTGGGCTGTCAAGATAAAAGAATTATGTAATCAGGTGGTTGCATACATCCTTGTCTCTTTTTAAAAGTGGATAACAGGAGAAAAAAAATGGATATTCTCATTTTTCAGCAAAACGGATCGGGGGAACATAAAATTCAAGGTGTGGTAACCCACGGAAAATCCTTGACTATAAAAGATATTGTATCAATAGATTCTTTTCTCCCTGAATTCATAGATACCCCCGAAGACTTTATTGATCGAAATTTTAGCTCTGAGCTTGTCCTCAACTTTTTAAAACATCCGGATCTTGTTCATTACCTGATATCGGTATGCAAGGGGAAAAATATCCCTGTGGTTTCGCCTGGGAAGAAAGGCGGAGGATTCACTCCCTTTACCTGTTGCGGGCTTGGTAGAAACACTAAGTTAGGTAGTTACGGAGAAAGATTTGGGTTACCAGAGTATGAGGTTTCCTTAAAAGGTGATACCATTGCTGATATCAAAGTGATACGTGGTGCTCCATGTGGTGCAACCTGGGATGCTCTGCAGGAATACATAGGTTGTAAAGTCGATGAGGTCCTGACGCGGTTGCCACGACAGGTTCAATATTTCTGTTCTGCAGATCCCAGTGCCTTTGACCCGATCAGCGGGAAAAGTTCTGTTCACTATGCCGGACATGTTCATATAGCCGCATTAAAAAAAGCCATTGAAGATGCTGGTTAAACATCATCCTCATCCATTAGATTCTTACAAAAGCGACATGGCTCGAATCCTGAATCCATGGCGACATTGATATCTTTGAATTCAATGGTACAATTTTTACAGTAATAAAATTCACAACCAGGAAGATGAAAGACATGACTCTTTATGTTCCCATGCACAGTTCCTTCGGTTAAGTAGTCGGGACCGGTGATGGCAGGTTTAAGGCTTTTGGTGGCAGGAACTGGTTTTGGGGCAACGGTGGGAGTTGGTTGTTCAGTCCCGTCAGACTGATGGGTGAATTGTAAGCGCAGCAGGTGTATAAGGGGTGAGAGCTTTTGATCGAAAAAAGTGAACAGTTTGTCTTTTAGTGATTCGGGGACAAATGGCTTTTCATCGGCAGCTTGTTTGATCATGTAAGTTGTAATAGCCATAAACATTATATTTGGCATCCACATAGCCAGCACCACTGGAATACTGGTATCTTCAGCCAATGTCTTTCCAACAGTGAAAAGGATATAGTAAAGAATAAAAAACCCAAGTCCCAAGGGGATGCCTAATGATTTTTTACCTGGACCTGCCTGTAGACCAAGAGGCATACCGAGCAAACCCAGAATAAAACATCCCACGGGCAGCACCAGACGTTTATGGAAATGTACCAGTGCATTTCGACCAGCTGGAGTGTCTCTTCCTGCGGTTGAGGCGAAATCCTGGAGTTGGAGCATTGTCATAGAAGATTTAGACAGTTTTGTGACATCTTCACCATCTAGGACTGTTGGTGGCTGCAGGGGAATATTTATGGTGTATTTGTCAAAACTTATAATCTGGGATCGTGCCTTGTCCGGTCTGTGGAGACTACCGTTGTGCAGAGTGATTGTGACCAGCATATTATCGATCTGGGCATTCATTGTTCCGTACTGAGCCATGGTGATGATGGGGTTATTCTGTCCCCTCATGTCTGAGACCCATACGTTTCGCCACAGGCCGGTTTTTTTGTCAATGGAGTCAACATAGACAACCAGGTCACCAAGAGCCTCCGTAAACTGATGCTCTTTAATACCTTTATCTATTTTTTCCTTTGCCACCTGAAACATCAGTTGTTTCAAGGCAACTTCAGCTTTTGGAATTAACCCTGCAGAAAAATAACAGGTAAGCAGGGCAATGGCAGCTGAAACTAACACGAGGGGTGGGATCATCTGATAAATACTTATACCACTGGCTTTCAGTGCGAGAATTTCAGTATCAGAAGATAAGCGGGTAAAGGAAATAATGACCCCCATCATGGCAGCCATTGGAATAGAGTAGAGAAACATATTAGGAAAGAGGTATAGAAAAAGACGCACAAAATCGACGAAACTAATCTCCAGTTCCAATACAACATTTAAAAAAGGAATCAGCTTGACAAGGAAAAAAACGCTGTTCATAATCACAAAACTTGCAAAAAATGGTGCAAGCATTTCTGTTGCCAGGTAGCTGTACAGCAGCTTTGGGAATCGCAGTGTTTTTTGCATCACTATTGAAGGTTTTGGGAATTTATGAAGACAAGTGTTATTGATTAAGCAATTACCGATCCAGTGTACCGCAGTCTACTGAAAAAACAAAAAAGGGAATAAGGAAAAACAGTTATTTGATTTCCCATATTATTTCAGTCATCAACCTCATAATCTGGTCCGCCACAAAGTTTACAGCGTAATACAGGATCATCACGATCAAAAATATATTCCCAATCTTTTGCTCTGATTTCCTGCTCCCTTTCGCGACCACAGGTAACACAGATCCAGATATCGCCATCTTCTGTTTCAAATAAATGCATGGAAGTTCTCCTCTCTCCAAACGCTCAAAATGTTAACAAACTGTGCCTCAATACCTTATCCGGGAATTTTTGACAAGCTCCCGGACCGAGAGTGTTCAATTGTGATTGGGCCTGATGTTTTGAATATGTTGATTATACCAAACATTATCTGAACCTTAAACGAGAACAGGATGTGTCGGTAACGAACCACCCGAAGGGAAGCGAGTGTTTTTTTTACAGACATGATTGCACACTTTATAAATACATTTCAACGTTTGTTACAAATGTATCAACCACAAGATCACTACGGATCGATTAAGCTAATCACAGGATTAGCAACTGTCTGCTTTAGCAAAACCAGTTATAAGCTGTATAGAGTGCGCTCTGTAGCTGATAACTAGTTTTTTTGCTAAAATTTCGCGTCAACCATCGGTTCATCAATGGTTACATCGATCCAGTGCTGATCCCACCACTCTTTCGGGGTAACAAAAACACCGTTTACCAGCATTGAGAAATGAAGGTGGTCGCCTCCTGCCATGCCGCTGGTCCCTGAATTTCCGATCGTAGAACCTTTTTCAAGGATGTCTCCAGGTGACACGTTGATTTGACTCATATGTGAATAAAGACTGAATACCCCCTGGCCATGGTCAATCATAACCATATTGCCATAAATACCCAGATAATCAGCATAGATAACAGTTCCAGCCCCAGCTGCCTTTATTGTCGCATGCCTAGTTGAGGCGATATCCATCCCAAGGTGGACCTGCTTATCAATGGCTTTACCTTTGTAGTAATAGGTGCGATGATCTGCAAACCCAGCTTTGCTACTACCTGCCATACGAAGGAATCTTCCGGACCAGAGCCGATTTTCCGCTGGATTAGCACAGAGGCTCCGTATTTTGTCATTGTTCATACTGCGTACAGTTCGGTTTGAATAAAGGTATTTTTGAAGAAGATCACCCTTCATTTCCGGATAGTGTTCCTCGAACTCCGGTATCTTTTTACCAAGGAAACCGTCGCCAACATGAATTTTATCTTTCTTTTGCTGCGGTTTGCTTAATACTGTAGAGAAGGGTTTAATAGTCTTGTTTCCAGCGGTATCTTCAGCTATTATGGATGATTTTGTGATTTTGTCAGTAGAATAGGGGAGGGCAATGTAGGAAATAAATTTGGAATCAGAACCATCTGTGAGTGGAAAACCGGGGTGGTATGATTCGTTAATCAGAACTCCACGCTTGACAGTGTCTTCTGCTGTATAGATAACGACTCCGGATCCACCTGGCTTTATATAGCGTTCGCTGTGAATTATAGAGACCCTGGGGGGCTTGGTGTCAATTATAACTCGGTGGGTTACTACATTTTGATTTCCTTTGAGCAGTCCACGCAGAGAATAATCTGCAGCAACGATCTTCAGGGTGGCCTCACCGTCTTTCAGTTTTAATTGCCTTGAATTTATAACAAGAGAAATCTTTTCTTTCTGAGTTCCAACGCTACCTTCTCTGGTTGCCCTCGGGTACTGTTTGTTCAAAATTACTTTTTCCTGATCACTCTGAAGAAGGCTGATTTGTATAGAGCGGATACCACTTTTTTGATCTTCAACTGTTAACAGTACAGTACTCTCTTTTCCGAGGAAATCAGGGAAGTCATGTCCGGTAATCAGGGGCTTTTCACCCTCAAAATAGGTGATGAAAATATATCCTGCGGCACCTGCAATAAGTAATGTCACAATCAGGAATAGAGGAAAGGAGGACCTTTTTTTTGAATGTCTACTCTTGAGTCTTGTCATGATGATCTCTCTTGGTTCTGTTGTAAGTGAATATGGGTAATAGTATTTTTAATACTTCACTGGGTACTGATCCTTTGTTGTTCATCCCAGATAATCTCATATTTCTCAATGTGGAGCTTTTTGCTGGGTACAATTACCAGTCGTTTACCAATTTCCAGCTCCAGTTCTGTGGTGACGGTACCTTCTTCCTTTAGAAGCATATCAGCGACACGGGGATGGACTACAACTGTTATCTGCGGGTTGTCGTAACGGTGTGCCTTTCTGGAAATTTTACGAAATATTTCGTGGCAGATGGTTCGTCTCGATTTCAGTAATCCTTCACCTGCGCAATAATGACATGGTTCGCACATCATCTGGCTGAGATTCTCACAACTTCTTTTACGGGTCATCTGCACCAGGCCAAACTCAGAAAGTTTCAGAATATTGATTCGGCTTTTATCCTTCTTCACAGCTTCCTTGAAAGCATTGAAGAGTTTTTCGCGATGCTCTTCTTCTTCCATATCAATGAAATCAATAATAATAATTCCACCAATATTACGCAGGCGGAGCTGATAGGCAATCTCTTTTACAGCCTCCATATTAGTTTTGAAAATTGTTTCCTCAAGATCATTTTTACCAACAAATCTTCCGGTGTTTACATCGATTACGGATAGTGCCTCTGTGGTTTCGATGATTATATATCCACCGGAACGAAGCCATATTTTCTTTTCAAGGGCTCGACTGATTTCCACATCAATACCGTGAGCTTCAAAAATAGGTGCGTCTTCCTCATAAAAGGAAATCCTGTCTTGAAGTGTGGGGGCAAATGTTTGAACGAATTTGAGAAGTTTCCGGTATGTTTTTTTGTCGTCGAGTATAAGGCTGTTGACCTCATTTGTGAAAAGATCGCGAACTGAGCGGAAGGTGATATCCAGATCTTCGTAGATCATTGCAGGAATTGCTGTTAGGCGGCCTGAGATGTCCTGAATCTCGTCCCAGAGGAGAAGAAGAAACTCCATATCAGCCTCAAGCTCTTCAAGAGTCGCATTTTCTGCTACTGTTCTTACGATAAAACCAGTCCCCGCAGGTCGCAGAGATTCGATTCTCTCTTTCAGGGTAGCCCGAGTTTCCTCATCCTGTATTTTTCTCGATATTCCGATGTGATCGGTGAGAGGCATAAAGACCAGATTCCGACAGGGAAGGGTGATATGACAGGTGAGTCTCGCGCCCTTTGTTCCGATGGGATCTTTGCCAACTTGAACAGTAATTTCCTGCCCCTCGGTGAGTAAGTCTTCAATATTCATACCAGGGGTTCTGTTCACATCAGTGTCCGGCATTGATGATGAGAATTCAAGCTTGCCACAGGGGCTTTGTCTCTTCATCATTCTCGCATCAAGGTCGGCGTTTGAGATATAAACATCATCCACATACAGAAAACCAGTTCTTTCGAGGCCTATATCGACAAAGGCAGCCTGCATTCCTGGCAGGACCCGTACTACTTTTCCTTTGTAAATATTACCAACCAGGCCTTTCTCAGTGGGACGTTGAAGGTGAAACTCGGCTAGGTGCCCATTTTCAACAAGTGCTATGCGGATTTCATAGCTAGTTGAGTTTATAAGTATTTCAGAGCTCATATATCTTCTTTTCAAGAGAGAGTCGTTGGGAAGCTGACAGAGTGTTCGTGTGTATTGAAAATCTTTTATATATACAGTATTTTGTTTGTAAAATCTCCACTTAAATCCAAACAAATCACCGGTAATTTACCCATGACAGGACTTTCTGTAATCATCCCAACATATAACCGTTCGGTGTTGATTACCCGTGCTTTGGATTCAGTCAAGAACCAGACAGTGCCCTGTGGTGAAATTATTATCGTTGATGACGGTTCAACTGATTATACTTACGACGCAGTTAATACCTTTTCAAGAAATTGTGAAATTCCTGTGCATTATTTCAAACAGAAACAAAGTGGTCCGGCAGCAGCGCGTAACAAGGGGGTCATGGAATCAAGTTTTTCCCATATTGCATTTCTTGATTCCGATGATCACTGGGAGAAAAGGAAACTGCAGGTACAATATGGTGAAATGCAGACAAATCCCGATTACCTTGTGTCCCACACCAGAGAGCGGTGGTTTAGAAGAGGGCAACACCTGAACCAGAAGAAAATCCATCAGCCCCGAAATGGTTATATCTTTGACCATTGCCTCAGGATATGCGGGGTAGGCATGTCAACTGTGATGGTACGAAGAGAACTCTTTGAGACAACGGGGCTTTTTAATGAAGACCTGCGCTGCTGCGAGGATTACGATTTCTGGTTACGCATAAGCTGCGCCCATGATTTTCTGCTGATTGATGAGGCACTCACCATCAAGGAGGGGGGCAGGGAGGATCAGGTGTCGTACCAATATAGAGTTGGCATGGACAGACTGCGAATCCATTCAATCATCGATCTTGTCAATAGTGGACGACTGAATCCTGATCAAACCTGGAACGCCTTGAAGGAACTGCAACGTAAATGCAAACTTTACGGAACAGGTTGTCTTAAACACGGTAAAGGTATCCACGGCAGGCAATACCTTGCTCTTACGGAATGGCTGGAAAGTGCTTTGCAGATGAACACTTGCATATCTGCATCCATTCCGTCACACCTTATACCTCAATCGAACTTGAAGTCCATATCATAAAGGATCATGAGAAAACAGCATTCTTGGCAGGACCCGTCACTTTACGTGAAGTATATCCATGTGGAAGAGTCCTGTATGGAGCTTTCCTATACAAAAGAAATCATTGAGAGAGCTGCTCTTCCTGTAACTGTGATTGCTGATCGGGAAGATCCGAAAGGTATAGAGGGAGAGTACCCTGCAAATCTTGTCACAGGAAAACGCCATCTTCTACTCTGTAAAAACCGAGGCCACTTTTTCAAACCATGTCCCGGAACCAGGGAGTACAGATGCTGTGATTATCAGGTGCTCAATATTGGTATGGGTTGCCCGATGGATTGTGTCTACTGCATACTCCAAGCATATTTGAATCAATCCTGGCTTAGTTTTTTTGTAAACACTGATGACCTGTTAGAAGAAATGAGGGCAACATTTACAAGGGAACCTGACAGCTTTTTTCGTATTGGAACAGGAGAATTTACTGATTCTATGGGGCTTGATAGAATCACGGGATTCAGCCCCAAGCTGGTGGAATTCATGGCTGACCAAAGGCGGGCGGTGCTTGAGTTAAAAACAAAGAGTGCAGTAATAGAAAACCTCGAAGGGTTGGATCATAACGGTAGGACCATTCTCGCATGGTCCCTCAACAGCACAAAAATCATGCAGAAAGAGGAGCTAAGAACTGCCACCCTTGAGGAGCGCCTTGCGGCGGCAGCACAATGCGCAAAATGGGGGTATCGGCTTGCCTTTCATTTTGATCCTATCATATATCATCAGGGTTGGGAAGAAGGATACAGGGAAACCATAACCCGACTGTTTCAGGTTGTGCCTGCGGATCAGATTGTCTGGATATCACTTGGGGCTCTTCGTTACCTGCCATCTTTAAAAACAATCGGAACCAACCGTTTCCCAGGTTCACGAATATTTTATCAGGAATTCATCGAAGGGCTTGATAATAAAAAACGATATTTCCGGCCGCAGCGAGTAAATCTCTATAGTCATATCTATTCTCTTCTTAAAAACTACGCTGCACCGAAGACTTGCATCTATTTTTGTATGGAGAGTGATGAAATCTGGAGAGAAGTCATGGGCTATACTCCGGAGGAGAAAGGTGGTCTTCCAGCGATGCTCGATCGTACAATAAGTCATTAAAAAATTAACTGGCCTAAACAAGATGCCCTGTGGTATTAATCTGTTTCGATGGACTCGTGAAAACGCATCATCTCCTTCGTCGTGCACCCTTTAGGAAGTGCCCTTGAGGTACAGTTTTTTTTTCTTTTTAGCGTATCTTAGTGCGTTGAAAAAATAAGGAATTCCAGTGATTCGGATATGAAGTTTATTACAAGTCTACCCTGACGGTAACCTTTTTATGAGGTTGTATGATTTGGGTTTGTCATAAATATCAGTTTTATATTTCTGTTTGTTTTAGATTAAACTCTTTAATTCAAAGTAATTACATCGGAGGAAACATGCTCAACAAAGCTATGGTCATAGGTAATCTTGGGGCTGACCCGGAAATTCGTTTTACACAGGAAGGAACCCCTGTTGCAACTTTTAATGTGGCAACCACGGAGCGCTGGAAAGGGAAAGACGGCCAGCAACAGGAAGCAACAGAGTGGCACAGGATTGTTGCGTGGCGACGGCTTGCAGAGATCTGTGGCGAATATCTTCATAAGGGCTCCAAGGTTTATATTGAAGGGAAAATCCAGACCCGTAAATGGCAGGATCAGAATGGTAACGACAAGTATACCACTGAAATTGTAGCCAGAGAGATGAAAATGCTCGACTCCAAGGGGGACGTAGGGGGGGGAGGCGCTGGCGGGCCTGGTGAACCACCTGTGCCTGCAGCACCTTCTGGAGGAGGCTTCGGTGGCGGAGGAACGGGAGAGGATGTTCCGTTTTAATAGTTTCGAATCACTCCGGGATTTCACGGCGAACACCAAAAACCAGCCTGGAAATCCCGGAGTTTTTTTTGTTATCCCATCCCTTGACTGCAGCACCTCCTGTTCCTATTGTTGCTACAAATAGTACACAGACTAGCATGGTACAATATTGCGTTGACGGAATGCTTTTTTACCGTGCGGAAGGTTAATGTGACACAGTAGACATGGAGGAGATAGGTGGAATATTACGAAATTTTGGGTGTGAGCAAGGGGGCTTCCACCCAGGAAATCAAGAAAGCATACCGAAAACTTGCGTTACAATATCATCCTGATAAAAATAAGGGTGACAAGATGGCTGAAGAAAAGTTCAAAGAGATCAGCGAAGCGTATGCTGTTCTTTCTGATCCAGAGAAAAAGCAGCAGTATGACACTTACGGCTCGACTGATTTTCATCAGCGTTATTCCCAGGAGGATATATTTAGAAATTTCAATATGGATGATATTCTGCGTCAGTTTGGATTTGGAGGAAGGGCTCAGGGCAGTAACGGATTCCGTTCAACCATGGGAGGCGGTGCGGGTTCCTTCGGTTCGATTTTTGGTCAGACTGGAGGAGGTTGCAATGGAGGAAGTTGTCATCAGACTCCGCCCAAAGGACAAGACATCACCTACCAACTATCTGTTACCCTTGAGGATGTGTTGAATGGTGCAGAAAAAAGTATCGCCTTACGAAATAACGGGGCTAGTCAGAGTGTTAATGTAAAAGTACCCAAAGGTATAGAGGCAGGAAAAAAACTTCGACTCAAAGGGAAGGGGGGACAGGCTCCTCCTGGTGGTACCCCTGGTGATCTCTACCTTAAAGTAGATATTGCACCTCACAAAAACTACCAGAGAGAAGGGGATAATCTGATTTTTGAGCAAAAAATACCATTCAGTCAGGCATGTCTAGGTGCAAAAGTTGATGTTGAAACCCTTGATGGAAAGAAATTCAAGGTAAATGTCCCGCCCGGTATCCAGGGTGATTCAAAACTACGCCTCAAAGGGTATGGTTTACCGGAGGGCCCTCATGGCAACAGTCGTGGTGATCTTTTTGTGAAAGTTGGCGTTGATATTCCCAAAGAGCTTAATGTTGAACAGCAGGAAATGATAGAGAAATTACAGCAATATGGTTTGTAGATTTTATCGGAAGGCGCCCTTTACGACAGACACCAGCGGAGACAAAACAGGACGATGGGGAGCTCCCTGCTCGTCCTGTTTTGTTGTGGGTGTCCTGAGCTAATAGTTTTTGTCAGCATATGCCAGCCATCCGCCGGCACTGACGAGATTCTTGTCGTAGGAGTTGAGAGAAAAGCTGAACTCCAGATCCAGCTGTGAGGTGTCATCAGAAGTTGCCGTTATTTTTTCTTCTCCCATATCCACCGCAATGGAGATTTTTCCATTCATGGAAAAAAGAGCATCAATATCTCCCTCATTCAGTTCCATGGCAAGAATACCGCAGTTAAACATATTCTGACGAAATATTCTGGCAAAACTTGAAGCAATAACCACATTTATGTTATTTACCTCAAAAGCCCATACTGCGTGTTCCCGTGAGGAACCACAACCGAAGTTGCCTCTGGTAATTACCACCTTTGCCTCTTCCATCTCAGTTGAGTGGCTGTTAAAGGGTTTGCCGTCGAGAAGTAAGTCCTCAAGTAAGTGTTGTTTTAGCGCAATTTTTGTGATTTCAGTGAGATATTTAGCTGGTATTATTTCGTCGGTGTTTATATCATTTCTGTCCAGCAGTATTGCAGGACCTCCAAAAGTTTTCATACTCTATGTACCTCTATATTAGGCGAGAAATTGTCTGGGATCACTGATGGTTCCGTTTACGGCTGTGGCTGCAGCGGTTGCAGGACTCATAAGGTGAACCATGCCCCCCTTGCCCATCCTACCGTTAAAATTTCGATTGGTGGTTGAGGCACAGATCTCATCTTCTGCCAATACTCCGGAGCTCATTCCTAGGCAGGCTCCACAGGTCGGGTTCAAAACACAGAACCCGGCGTCCATGAAAATTTTAATGATACCTTCTTCAAGTGCCTGGGAGTAGATTGCAGGAGTAGCTGGTGTTACGATTCCCCTGACACCAGCGGCCAGTTTTTTTCCCTTGAGAATTTCAGCTGCCTGTCGTAAATCTTCGATCCGGCCATTGGTGCACGATCCGATATAAATCTGATCAACTGCGGTCCCTTCCATATCTTTTATGTCTTTAACGTGATCAGGTTTGTACCCAAAGGTAACTTGAGGCTCAAGGTCTGATACATTGATTTCCAAAACCTCTGCATACACAGCATCATCATCTGAGTGCCATTTCGTGAAATCTACAACGGCGTCATCTATGGTAGTGTACTCATTTTTTATAAAGGGCCAAAGGTACTCAGCAGTAACACGATCCGGATAACAGAGGCCACTTGTGGCACCTGCCTCAACCGCCATGTTACACAAGGTCATGCGGGAGGCCATGTTCATCTGTTTGACGAGTGGTCCGGTAAACTCAATAACCCTGTCTGTGGCACCATTGACGGTAAGTTTTTTTATTATGGCAAGAATCACATCTTTTGCTGACACGCCTCTCTGAAGCGTGCCACTTATTTCTATCTTCATTGAGACCGGGGATCGAAATGTGCAGACGCCTTTCAAGATACCAACTTCAAGATCAGTTGTACCAACTCCTGCAGCAAAGGCGCCAAATGCACCATGGGTACAGGTATGGGAGTCACCCATGATCACAGTGTATCCGGGGCGGATAAAACCTTTTTCAGGGAACAGAGCATGGCACACACCGTTCTTACCAATATCAAAGAAGTCCTTAATTCGGTGTCGCCTGGCCCATTCCCGCATTATTTTTCCCTGTGCAGCAGTTTTGGAATCTTTTGCGGGAGTAACATGGTCAATTACTGCCTTAATCCTGTCTGGATCAAATACCCTATCCATACCTTTTTCTATCAAATCCATGATGGCGATAGGGGTGGTTATTTCATGACAAAGGACTACATCAAGATCAAGCACCATATTTTCCGGGGTCGGGCTGTCACGCAGATGCGCATCAAATATTTTTTGGGTAATGGTTTTTCCCATGGGCATACTCCTGAATTAAAAATGGTTTTGCTGTAAATTCCTGTGTGACTGGACAGGAAAATTTGGCATATTACCCCAAAAATGATACTGTTGCCAGTAGATAATCCCTTTGTGGGAGTCAGTATTTACTAAAGCCTGAATCCGTATCGATTACATGATTGCTTCTGGTAACAATCAGAAATGCGAGTATGGGGTCCTTGCTCAGAGAGGCAATAGAAACTTCAAGCCCTCTTGCAGCGAGGGGACTGCCGATGCATCCTGTTACTTTGAACCTGTTGATATCATGTCTCAGTGCTAGTGTGTTCAATGAAAACCAGGCGGCATCACCATCGAACGATCATGGACCCAGGCAAACGCCATGCAGACAAAATCAAATCCTACCGGAGAAGTTACCAATGTCATCCTGTTTTAATTTTATTATCACACTTTTTGTTCTTGTCTTCAGTGTGTCTGCATCACATGCAACCCATGGAATTTCAATTGATGGGAAGTTGAAATATAAGGCAGGTTTTACCCGGTTTGACTACACATCACCTGACGCTGCAAAGGGGGGGCGTTTAGTCCTCCATGACAATGGCAGTTTTGACAAGATGAATCCTTTTACGCTTAAAGGGACTGCACCATTAGGTATTGAAATGTTTGTTTTCGAGCCACTTGCTGTAGGTTCCCTCGACGAACCTTTTGCTGAATATGGTCTTATTGCCAAAGATATTGAACTTGCTGCAGACAAACTATCCATGATCTTTACAATCAACGAAAATGCTCGTTTTTCTGACGGAAAGCCCATTACTCCAGAAGATGTGAAATTTTCCCTTGAAACATTTAAGGGTGACAAGGTACATCCTTTTTACCCCTATTACTACCAAGACATCAAGGAGGCAAAGGTCCTCGATGAACATCGTGTACAGTTTATCTTTAACAGGACAAACCGCGAATTGCACATGATAGCAGCTCAGATCCCTGTCTTGCCCAAAGCATTTTTTGAGAATCGTTCGTTTGCAGGTGATGCGATGATGCCCCTCATGGGATCAGGTCCTTACATTATTGATAAAGTCAACCAGGGCCGTTCCATCAGTTACACCCGCAATCCAGATTATTGGGCCATCGATCATCCAGTCCGAAAGGGGATGTATAATTTTGATTCCATTGTTGTTAATTACTATAAAGATCAAATCGTTGCCGTTGAGGCTTTTAAGGCTGGTGAATTTGATTTTATGCTGGTGAATATAGCCAAACAATGGGCCCGTGACATGGTTGGCAAACGTTTCGAAAATGGAGAGTTGATAAAAAAGCGCTTTCCCCATAAAAATAATGCAGGCATGCAGGGTTTCCTGATGAACACCAGACGCCCGCAGTTTCAGGATATCCGGGTTCGCAGAGCACTGGGTCTAGCGTTTGATTTCAAATGGACTAATAAGTCTCTTTTTTACAACCAGTATAAAAGAAGTAACTCGTATTTCAGCAACTCATACCTGGCGGCTGAGGGCACACCTTCCGGTCTTGAATTATCCTATCTCGAGCCTTTTAAAGAGGTGATTCCCCCGGAAGTATTCTCTACTCCATTGAAAGCACCTGATTCGTCAGATAGAGGTGGTATGCGAGCCAACCTGCGAAAGGCCAGCAAGTTGCTTCTCGATGCCGGCTGGAAAGTGGATGGTGGCATTTTAAAGAATGATTCAGGGCAACCGTTTTCATTTGAAATACTTCTGGTCTCGCCATCCTTTGAGAGAGTTATGGCACCCTATGTCAACAACCTGAAGAGACTGGGGATCCAGGTTGATTACAGAACCATAGATCCTGCCCTGTATACCGACAGAATTCAGAAGTTCGACTTTGATATGATTGTTCAGGTCTATGGCCAGTCACTATCTCCCGGCAACGAACAGAAAAATTACTGGCATTCCGAGTCATCCGATCGCCCAGGTTCCCGGAATCTTGCAGGTATCAAAGATCCGGTAGTTGATGTCATGGTAGATAAAATTGTCTACGCAGCAACCCAGGAAGAGCTTACTGCAGCCTGCAGAGCGCTTGATAGGGTTCTCTGGTATGGCTATTACGTTGTACCAAACTGGTATCTCAATGTTCATCGGCTTGCTTACCATAATAAGTTCATGCAACCAAAGACTCTGCCACTCTATTATAATCATTATCAACTGTTGATGACCTGGTGGGGCAGGGATAAATCATCAGTGGAAGCAGTCAAACAGTAACAGATACAGCCTATGAAACCATTTAAAATTCTTTTTGTTGACGATGAAGATATCAATCTCCTGAATTTCAGGATGATTTTTCAAGACAGATATGAAATCATAACAGCGGCATCTGGTGAAGAGGGGCTTGAGTGTTTCACAAAAACAGCTGATATTGGCCTTGTTATATCAGATCAACGCATGCCAGGTATCAGCGGTACCGACATGCTTGGTATGATATACGATATTGATCCAGATCCGATACGTGTTCTTCTTACTGCCCATAGCCAGGTTGAGTATATCCTTGACGCTATAAATCTAGGGAGAATCTACCAGTATATCCTTAAACCCTGGAATACAAATGAGCTTAACCAAATTATTGACAGGGCCAGGGATCTTTATCACCTCAAGAAAGAAAATATCTCCCTGACAATTGAGCTTGAGAAAAAAAACATACACCTTGAACGTACCAATCAGCAGCTCCTCAGTGTAAACGAGGAACTGGAACGGGATGTTCAAAGAAGAAAAAAACTCGAAAGTTCCCTCAGGGAAAGTGAAGAGCGATTCCGGAAGTTTACCCAGGCATCCCAGGATATCATCATTCTCTTTGACGTTAAAGGCAAAGGCCTGTACACCAACCCTGCAGTAAAAACCCTTCTAGGTTACAATGACCAGGAATTCATGGATAAGCCCCTAGGGTATGCTCTGCACCCCGATGACAGAAAAGGTGTGAGAGAGGAGATATCAATACTGCTCACAAGCAACATGACATCACACCCGAGAGAGGTTCGGGTACAGAAAAAAAATAAAGAGTATCTCGAAATGGAGCTGAACCTGTTTTGTATCGATCTTTCAGGTGGAGAACGAATTGTCGGGTCTATGATTCGTGATATCACTCAGCGTAAAATAGCCGAAGAACAACTTCGACTATCAGAGGAGCGGCTCGGAGATCTGTCAGCCATGCTGCTCACCGCTCAGGATGATGAAAGGCGCAGGATTGCAATGGAGCTTCACGATGAGTTCGGCCAGTCTCTTGCCGCCTTAAAGCTTCAGCTGTGGGCTATGGAGAATAATCTTCACCGCAATGATGAATATTGGAAAGACAGGCTTGTTAAGGAGCTTGGTGAAACACGACAATATGTGAACCTTCAGATTGAAAATGTAAGGAAACTATCCCGGGATCTCTGGCCAATGATGGTTGATGACCTGGGTATCGATGCGGCATTTGATAATCTTATCAGCGGATTTCTTGGTTGTTCTGAGATAGAGATTGATATTAAAATGGAACCAATCGGATCATTCTTTTCAACAGCAGAGCAACGTCATCTTTACCGGTTGCTTCAGGAATCCTTAACTAATGTAATTAAACATGCAGATGCCAGTAACGTTCAGGTTCAGGCATACCAGACAGATGATTCAATTATCCTGGCAATCCATGACAACGGCTGTGGCTTCGATGTTGAAGCAGTCTCTAGGTCAACAGGAAAAACAAGGGGAATCGGGCTGCAGGCAATGGCAGAACGAGTAAAACTTCTCTCCGGGGATCTTGCTATAAACTCTCGGCCGGGCATGGGAAGTTCTGTGATATTCACTCTTGATAAAGAACGAAACAGATAATGGGAAAATGTACTATTTACCTCAATACTCTCAAAGATACTAAGATATTCGGAAGGTTACTGGCAAAACATGCCCTTCCCGGTGACATTATCTGCCTAAGTGGCGACCTTGGTGCCGGAAAAACTGCCCTGACCCAGGAAATTGCCAAAGGACTTGGTGTGCCTGAATCCTGCTATGTCACCAGTCCAACATTCTCAATTCTTCAGAAGTATCCCGGGGAAATCCCTTTGTATCACATGGATTTCTACAGATTGTCCGACGAAACCGAGGTGGAAGACCTGGGTTTTGAAGAATTCTTTTATCTTTCCGGACTAACAGTGATAGAATGGTCTGAAAGAGCAGGTTCTCTTATCCCGGTTACACGCCTGAAACTGAAAATAACCATTGAAGGTGAGGATACCCGAAAGGTTATTGTTGATTTCGGGAAGGGCTCCTGGGAAGAGCGACTGCGATTGGATCTATGAAGGATCTTGGACGAGTCCTTATCCTGTATCCCCCCCCATTCTATACCACTTGCGAGTGATATTGTTAATATGGATGTATTTGTTGCGAGACAACCTATTTTTGACAGGAATAAACGCATTTATGCGTACGAGTTGCTGTTTCGAACTGGAATGTCCAATGCCTTTCCAGATCTTGATGGCGAGACAGCCACTTCCAGCCTGCTGTCATCTTCTTTTTTTACAATTGGCATAGAACAGATTTCCGGGGGGAATAAAGTCTTTATTAACTTTACTGAAGATCTCTTGCTGCGTGGTACCCCTGCCATGTTTCCTTCAGGAAAAATTATGGTTGAGGTCTTGGAGGATGTTACCCCCAGCACAGAAGTTCTGGAATCTTGTAAAAAATTGGTTGCCGCGGGATATGAGCTTGCTCTTGATGACTTTGTTTTCACCGAACAGTGGCGTCCACTAGTGGCGATTGCAAAAATAATTAAAATTGATTTCCGTCTTACTGGTATGGAGGAAATTAAAGGAATTGTAAAGACAGTAAAACCTTATCCATGCCGGTTGCTTGCTGAAAAAATTGAAACCTACAGTGAATTTCAACAGGCCAGAGATATGGGGTTTTCGTATTTTCAGGGCTACTTTTTTGCAAAACCGGAAATCCTAAAAAACAAAGACATACCCTCACCACAACTTACCCTGCTGCAACTGATCACAGAAGTAAGTAGAGCAGAGTTTGATGTCTCCAGGCTTGAGAAGTTGATTAATCAGGATGTGTCAGTACCCTTCAAACTTCTCAAATACTTGAATTCAGCACTCTTTTACAGGGTGCAACCTATCTCCTCCATACGTCAGGCCATCGCTTTTTTAGGTGAAAGGGGGATTAGACAGTTCGTTTCTCTGATAGCGGCCAGTAAATTATCAGAAAATAAACCTACAGAACTGATTCGAACCTCTATTATTCGTGCCAGGATGCTTGAACTTATGGCGGAAAATCTTCATAAAAGTAACAGTAGCGACTATTTTATGCTCGGCCTCTTTTCTCTGATTGATGCCATGCTTGATAATGAAATGGATTATCTGCTGAACCAGTTACCATTAACGGAATCTGTCAAAAATGCACTTGGCGAGCGTCGCGGCAGTATGTTTCCCTTTCTGGAGTCCATTGAACTCTACGAAACTGGGAACTGGTCGGATTTTGAAAATGTTTTGGCTGGCATTGGACTGGATCCTGCAAGGTATCCTGTATTTTATATGGACTCCGTCGGATGGGCCGACAACTATCAATAATTCTTTTCCACTTCTTTTTTTCCACTCTTTGCAAAAACAGATCAATCTCTGTATAGTGCAAAGCTTATTCGATTTTCCATGGGACCACAATGTGGCATCTGTGCGTGCCACATTGTGGTCCCATGGTCTTTAAAAAATCTCACTAAGGATGTTTCAGTTATGAAAAAAAGAAGTATCTGTCTTCAGGACTGCATGAAGACTTACACAAAGGATCAGGATAAGGCTATTACCCCCGAAGAGACAATTGCCAGGTTTAACGACAAACTGGAGCATTTGAACCTGGACATTTTGAAAGTTGTTAAAAGAATAGATAACGGGCGTCTCGGCATTCCTGTCTACTTTTCTGTTTGCGGCGAAGATGCCAGAGCAATGACAGGGACAAAGAAACAGATGGGCAAGGGAGCTTCTCCTATACAGGCAAAGGCTTCTGCTTGTATGGAACTGGCTGAACGATTCTCCTTTTTTACATTTAAAAACAATAGTGATAATTTCATTGAAGGTGACTATCAGGAAATTCGGGAGCAGGGGTACCCGGTGCTTGACCTGAAATACCTGTTGCAGTCTGTACATGATGAGATTCATGATATCCAGTTTCTAGACAAGGTGTTACAGGGAATTCCTATGCAATGGACCTGGGCCACGAATCTTAGAAGTGGCGAAGATGTTCTAATGCCATTTTCCTGGTTTTTCGCCATAAATGAATTCAATGGGCCTTCTGCTGGGAATTCCTATGAAGAGGCGGCTTTACAGGGAATATGCGAGATTGTAGAGCGTCATGTCTGTGCTGTGGTATCGCATTCAAATTTAAAAACACCCCTCATTGACCATGACAGTGTGACTGATCCGGTTGCCAAAAATCTTCTTGCAATATTCAAGAAGCATAACATTGACCTCTACTTAAATGATTTTTCCCTTGATACCGGTATCTGTACTATTGCAGCCCTTGCTGTGGATCACTCAACTTTTCCTGAAACAAGTGAGATTGTCTATACTGCCGGAACCACACCTGATCCAGAGAAAGCTCTTATTCGGGCAGTTACTGAAGTGGCCCAGTTAGCTGGCGATTTCAACACAAAATCAAACTATGTGGCCTCAGGACTCCCCAAACCCCTGGCCATGGATGAGGTGAGACATATAACCGAGAGTGGCCTGAGTACCAGGATTGAGGATTTCCCTAACCTTGGAGATCCTAATATCAAGGTTGAGGTGGATAACTGCGTTGCGGCTATGGCAGCAAGGGGCATGGACACCTTCATGATAGATGTTATGCATCCTGAGTTGAAAATTCCCGCAATTTACACAATTATCCCCGGAGCCCATTTTCGTGAACGTTCCATGATCCAGGATGTCGGACTGTTTGCGTCAAAACTTCTTGTAGAGAGAGTCCCTGATTCTGTTGAGCTTGATAAAAAACTTGCACGCCTGGAAGGCATCATTTCAGGTGCATATTACCTGGATTTCTACAGAGGGAGGAATCTCCAGGAAAATGGCCAGCCGGAAAAAGCACTTGTCCATTTTGAGAAATCCCTTACATTAACACCGGAAGCTGAAGATCTTCCTTATATATATTCCTATATGGGACACTGTTATAAAGATCTTGGTCAGTACCAGGATGCTCTTGAGATTCTTCAAACCGGACTTTCGGAAGATGAGGAACGTTGGGATATTTATAATACCATGGGAGTGTGTTATTATAAACTGGATCAGTATAGTAAAGCAGTCACCTGTTTTGAAAGAGCTGTTGAGCTCAACCCTGTCTCAGCTCTGGATTATGCCAACCTTGGGGTTAATCACAGAAAGCTTGGGAACACTGACAAAGCTGTTCATTACCTGACCCTGGCATTGTCAATTGACCCTGATATTGATTTTGCACAACAGCAGTTTGCCGAGTTAGTCACAGATTAACTCTTTTTTGGGAGAGGTCCATAACCATGTCGCCAAAGCCATCATTATTAGAATTGAATCCAAAAAAAATTCTGATCCGCTCTACGAACTGGATTGGCGATGCGGTTATGACCACACCAGCTGTACACAGCATCCGTGAAAATTTCCCGGATGCTGAAATCACCATGCTCGCCGTTCCCTGGGTTGCAGATATTTTCAGGCTAAGTCCTGACGTTGATAAGCTTTTCATCTATGACAAAAAGCACCTTTATCAGGGGAAGGTCAAAGGCGTTTTTAAGCTTGCAGAAGATCTGAAAGAATTCGAGTTTGATGCGGCTATTCTCCTTCAAAATGCCTTTGAGGCTGCGTTGATAACCAGGCTTGCAGGTATTCCAGTCAGAGCCGGTTATAAGCGTGATGGAAGGGGGATACTCCTCAGCCATGGTGTTAGCATAAGTGATGAAATAAAAACTAAACATCAGGTTCACTACTATCAAAACCTGCTGGCTAAGCTGGGTCTTACAACAGGTACCGACACCTTACAACTACACATTCCGATGGAACTTGACCAGTGGGCCCACGGTCTTGTTGACTGCCTTCGTTACCAAAGTCCTGTTTCCCTGCTCGAACAACAGCAGGGGGCAATGATTCCTGGCCTGCCAGCGTTAAAGGCACTTGGACAAGAAGGAGTTGCCATTCCAGTCATAGGATTCAACCCTGGCGCCGCTTTTGGTCCTGCCAAACAGTGGCCTGTTGATAAGTTTGGCGAACTGGCTTCTCTCGTTGCTGAGAATTATGGTGAAAGTGGTTGTGTAATATTAGTGTTCGGGACCGATACGGACACTGCTGCTGCCCAGAAAATCCGTACTAATTGTATGCGTACTCCGTATCACGTTCTTGATATGACCGGAAAAACAAGTCTGAAGCAGGCCATGGCACTGATAAACTGCTGTGACGTATTTGTGACTAATGACTCCGGATTGATGCATGTAGCAGCGGGACTTGGGACTCCAAGTATTGCAATCTTTGGCTCCACTGATCATGTCGCCACAGGACCATACTCCCAAAACTCCATTATTTTGCGGCGTGAGATGGCGTGCAGCCCCTGCATGCAGACGCATTGTCCTCAAGGCCACCTTAGATGCCTTGAATCCATTAGTGCGAATGATGTGTTCGAAGAGCTTGCCGGAATGCTCTCTCGTAACCTTCTCGGAAATTCATAGGCTTGCCATGAGTACCCACTCTCCCACACCAGCCAAAGGCAAACCTGCTGTTTTTCTTGATCGTGATGGTACCATCAATGAGCAAATGGGATATATTAACCATCGTTGTCGGTTTATTCTTCTGCCTGGTGCAGCTGAGGCCATCAGGCGGTTAAATGACGCAGAATTGCCTGTTATAGTAATAACAAACCAGTCAGGTCTTGCCAGAGGCTATTTCCCCGAAGCATTACTCACCGAGGTACATGAGAAGATGAACCGTCTTCTTGCGCTCGAGGGTGCCCATGTTGATGCTATTTACATCTGTCCGCATCACCCTGAAGCCAAAGAGGGACAGTTCCGGATTGCCTGTGATTGCAGAAAGCCTAAACCCGGGCTGGTTCTTCAGGCCGCAGCTGAGCTTGGCCTAGACCCTTCCAGGTCTTTTGTTGTTGGGGACAGATGGTCAGACATTAAAACCGCGGCCAATTGTGGTGCAACATCCATTCTGGTAAGAACCGGGTATGGTAGAGGAGATGAACAGTTCATCGGACCGCAGCAAACTGTCCAACCGGATTACCGTGCTGATGATCTCCCAGGGGCTGTGAATTGGATTTTGGAACAATCGTAGTTTTTCGGCAATGGAACAGTCAGGTAAACAAGAGGGTTATCCGGCCACTGTCCATGGACGCATGAGATCCATGAGGTAGACAGATATTTTCTGCACCATGACCTATTGGGAAATTCCCCCACACCGGTAATGCAGAGACTTCCGTGAGTTCAAGAATTCGATTCCATATCTCTTCATGGAAGCGAATTTTTTCTAGACTGTCCTGGTCAGCATGCAAAGAAAAGTCACCTAAAATAATCCCAGCAGGCTGATTAAGCTTGCCGCAGTGCCACAGCTGAGTGAGCATTCTGTCAAGTCTGTAAAGTGGTTCCCCGACATCTTCAAGAAAGACTATTTTTCCACGCCAGTCCTGGTCTGCTCCAGTGCCAAGCAAGCTAACCAGACTGCTCAGGTTTCCACCAATCAACCTGCCATTTACGGTATCACCATCGCGGAGAACCTCGGTCTGAGGATAGGTAATGGTTTTGTTCCAGTTTCCAGTCACACAGGCATAAAAATTCTGCAGGCTGTCGCGGCAGAGACTTGCCAGAGAGGTAAGGACCGGCCCGTGAAGGGTGATGAGATTGTTGGTCTGCAGCAGGGCACTGTGTAGAATCGTAATATCGGAAAATCCGATGAAGAGTTTGTTCTCCTTCTTGATTTCAACAGGATCCAGAAAAGGGAGAAGGCGCAGAGAGCCAAATCCTCCACGCAGAGCAAGAAGGGCAGAGATCTCAGGGTTTATCCACATCTTATGAAACTCAAGGGCACGATTACTGTCGGTATCGGCAAGATATCCACTGCCAGGCCAGAGAGAACGCGGAAACCTCACCTCAAAACCCATCTCCGTAAGAATGGCTACGCCACTTTCAAGTGACTTCTGGTCTCGAAGCTGCCCCGCCGGAGCTACTAGTCCTATGCAATCGCCCGGCTGTAATGATTTGGGATAAATACTGTTTCCTGTCTTTTTCATTATTAACAATCTCGTGAAAAGCTAAAGTTAACCGATGGCTAAACTGGTAAGTGCAGACTCCGAGAAGCTTCAGATGCGCCCCAATGGTACTGCCTGAAGAAGAGCGTAAACGAAGCAGGTGCAGAGCTTTTACGACGCATCATAGTTTATGAAAAAGTAAATGAAGGCCATGGAGGGTGAGCATATCATCCACATCTTCTATGGTCTTACTGTATGGAGCGATAATATGTGCCATACCACCAGTGGCAACCACTTTCATGGGCTCTCCATTGGGACAGAGTTCCGAGTAAATCTTCTCACTAAGCCCATCAACCAGGACGCCATATCCGTGGAGAACCCCACTCTTCATAGCATCAATGGTATTCCGTCCAATAATCGCCGGAGGAGGGATGGACACATCAATGTTTGGAAGCTTTGCTGTACGATTTGAGAGGGCATTGAGGGATACTGCAATACCTGGAATGATTATTCCCCCTAGATATTCACATTTGGAAGATACACAGTCAAAGGTGATGGCGGTTCCAAAATCTATTATTATCAGATTTTGCCGATATCTTTCCCAGGCAGCAATGCCATTGACCAGCCTGTCGGCACCTACTTCTTCCGGATAATCTGTAAGAACTTCAATATGGTGGCCGATGGTGGTTGCCGACACTACAAGGAGTGGTTTAGTGAGATGCTTGGAGAAATAACTTTCAATACATGCAATCCAGGCCGACTCAAGGGCTGGAACGACACTTGCCAGAACAACTCCGTCAATATCTTTTTTATCTATTTCCGCCATACTAAACAGTGCATGGTAGCGGATGGCAAGTTCATCATTAGGCCTTTCCGGGTCAGACTTAAGACGCCATTGCCCGACTAGTTTGTCGCCGTCAAACAGACCTGTTACTGTGTGCGTATTTCCGACATCAATGGTGAAAAGCATGCATTATCCTGGGTGAAATAGTGGTTTAGCTTGTGACTGGGGGCAGATACCTGTTAAACTAAATTTCATGTATCCTGAATTTGTGATGGCTTCGTTTGTTGTTTTAGGTAACATATTGAAAAGCATTATATTTGCAGCCTGATATGGCGAAAACATCTACCTGCCTTCGAGGCCTTCATTGTCATATCTAATACTATAAAAGAAAATTACTTTAATCAATGTCTGATATCATACTGGTTTACACTACATTTGAAGATAAAGAAGAAGCCATTAAACTTTCAAAAATGCTTCTTGAGAAAAAGCTCATCGCCTGTGCCCAGATCGATGCTACTGTGGATTCTATCTACTGGTGGAAAGGTACCATTGAACAGACACAGGAGTTTCGACTGGTTATGAAGAGCAATCAGGGATTATGGGAAGAACTTGTGTCAGTAATCGAGCAGCACCATTCATATGACATTCCGGAAATAGTTGCTGTACAAGTGGCCTCAAGCAACCGCAAATATCAGCAGTGGGTGCAGGAAACAGTAAAGAGATGAGTGACAATACAGATAAAAAAGACAAAAAGAAATCATACCGGCACCGTAAACTCGGTAAGTATGTGTGTCATTGCTGCAAAAAAGAACTTCCTTACTGTCTCAGCTGCCCGTGCGGCTTCATGATCTGTGAAGAATGCTTCAAGGAAAACACCTGGGGGATGTCCAACGGTCCGACCTGGATCTGTCCGGACTGTGAAAGAATACGAATGACGGTCTGATACTGTCACGGGAAAATGGGGTAGAGAAAAAACTGGCGACGAGTGAAGGCGTTAAGGTGTTTTTGCATGAAACATTGGTCCGTTAACACTGTTTTGCGATACAGACACTCCAGTACCTGCCTGTATCAGAGCATCCATATATCTACCGGCCTTAAAAAAAGCCATCTCCATGCTGTTATTGAGGCACAGGTATGCTGCCAGAGCCGATGAAAATGTACACCCCGTACCATGGAGATGCTGATTGTTGTAGCGTTTCCTCCTGGATTCACAGTGGGCGTTGCCTGGTTGTACAAGATAATCCGTTAATTCAGAACTGCCCTCACCAAGGTGTCCTCCCTTTACAACCACCGCCCTCATTTGTGGATATTTTTTTAAGATCTTTTCGGCACTAAGCAATGCACCTTTTACAGAGTTTATGTTTTCGTGACTTATTGCCGCGAGTTCAGAAATGTTTGGAGTAAGGACCGAAACCTTGAATAATAATCCTGTATTTAACGTTTCCAACACATTTCCCTGCACCAGGGAGTCTCCAGTGGTGGATGCCAGAACAGGATCATAAATTATTTCCCCCTCAAAATGAGAGAGGGCTGCGTCCAGTGTCTGGATAATCTCAGGGCTGCCCGTCATTCCAATCTTTATGTGAGTGACATTGTGGTCGACCAGTACAGCAAGGATTTGAGCCGCTACCAGTTCATTGTTCAGAGGGGTTATGCTTGTGACTCCATGGGAGTTCTGGACCGTGATACAGGTTATTGCTGCAGCACCATAGACACCGATTGAGGTTACTGTTTTTAAATCTGCCTGGATACCAGCTCCTCCACAGGGATCGGAGCCGGCTATGCTGAGCAGGGTAGGGTGTAAAACCAAGGAATCCTCTTAATATAATAATCCCGAATCCGTTGTGGCTTCGAGGCAATGTGCTAATTCTTGTGTCCACCGTATTCCGTCTATTGCCAAATATAGTAAAATGCAATACTATTGCAACATCTCATCATATTAATAATCAGAGTAACCCCCATGCAGCCCTCTTAACATGCCGCCAAAAGCACCCGTTTACGACGAAAGTAAAGTAAAAACCCTCAGCTCCCTTGAACATATTCGAAAGCGACCCGGTATGTACATCGGTCGCCTCGGATCTGGTACACATCCTGATGATGGTATTTACATTCTACTCAAAGAAGTTATCGATAATGCCGTCGATGAATTTATTATGGGAGCAGGAAAAAAGGTTGATATAAACATTTCTGAGGAAGGTCTTGTGCGGGTTCGGGATTACGGACGTGGGATTCCCCTCGGAAAAATTGTAGACTGTGTTTCAAGGATAAACACAGGCGCCAAGTACTCAACCGATGTTTTTCAATTTTCAGTCGGCCTCAACGGTGTCGGGACAAAGGCTGTCAATGCGATGTCGGAGTTTTTTCAAGTAACGGCTTTTCGTGATGGTAAATTTGCCTCTGCTGTTTTTTCAGGTGGTAAACTTGAAAAGGAGACAAAAGGAAAAACCAAAGAGGTGAACGGAACACTCATTGAATTTTTACCAGATTCAGAACTTTTTGCTGATTTCAAGTTTGACCTTGAGTTTGTGGATAAGAGACTCTGGAGATACGCTTACCTTAATGCTGGTCTCAAAATTTACCTTGATAAAACATGCTATCACTCAAACAACGGACTGCTTGATTTGCTGGATAAAGAGCTTGGCGGTCAGGGAATCTATGACCCTATTTACTATCAGGACTCGACTTTGGAATTTGCCTTTTCACACAGTGAAGGATATAGCGATACCTACTATAGTTTTGTAAACGGAACTTATACCAGTGAAGGGGGAACCCATCTGTCGGCCTTTCGTGAAGGTATCTTGAAAGGTGTTAATGAGTTCTCCAATAAGAAGTTTACTGGTAATGATGTACGTGATGGCATTGTGGGAACCCTCGCAGTGAAGATTGTAGAGCCTGTTTTCGAATCTCAGACCAAAAATAAACTTGGTAACACTGACATCCGGGCCTGGATTGTCAATAAAGTAAAAGATTGCGTTTCCAGTGCTCTGTATAAAGATTCTGATCTTGCAGACAGACTCCTTGAAAAAGTCCAGCGAAACCAGAAGGTACGCAAAGAACTGCAAAGTGTACGTAAAGAAGCCAAGGCAAAGGCCAGAAAGGTTGCCCTTAAGATACCCCAGCTAAAAGATTGTAAACATCACCCCAGTCGCAATAAACCATCCCCTGAGGGGAAAGAGAACATGATCTTTATCACCGAGGGACAATCTGCTGCCGGTTCTATTGTCTCCTCCCGCGACCCGCTGACCCAGGCTGTCTTTTCATTGAAAGGAAAACCCATGAATGTTCTTGGCCAGAAACTGGCTCTTCTTTACAAAAACGAAGAGATGTACTCACTCATGCGTGCCCTGAATATTGAAGAGTCAATCACTGAACTCCGTTATGATAAGGTTATTTTGGCAACTGATGCTGATGTGGATGGTCTTCATATTAGAAACCTGCTGCTCACTTTTTTTCTTCACTACTTTGAACCGCTGGTAAAGCTTGGTCATGTGTATATCCTGGAGACCCCGATTTTTCGAGTTCGTAACAAGAAAGAGACCCATTACTGCTATAGTGAGAAAGAAAAAGATCGTGTAACCAGGAAGCTCCAGGGAAAGGGTAAGGTTAAAAAGAATGTGGAAACCACAAGATTTAAGGGGCTTGGGGAGATATCACCCAAGGAGTTCAAACAGTTTATTGGTCCTGAAATAATACTGAAACAGATTGATATGGGGTCGGTGAGTGAAATGACAGATGTTTTGTCGTTTTATATGGGCAAAAATACTCCGGAACGAAAAGCCTATATCATGGAAAACCTCCTCTAGAATTATAAAAAATTTACGATAACATTCATCAAGTGGACTCACAGCACGGTAAATTACGGCAGTTTTTTGAGTATAATTTTCTTGAATACACCTCCTATGTCATAAAAGAGCGTGCCATTCCTGACATCAATGATGGTTTGAAACCGGTACAACGTCGTATTTTGCAAACCCTGCATAATATGGACGACGGACGGTTTCATAAAGTCGCCAACGTGGTTGGTGCCACCATGAAACTGCATCCCCATGGCGATCAGTCCATATTTGCGGCACTGGTAAATCTGGCGAATAAAGGCTACCTTATTGACCGCCAGGGAAACTACGGTAATATATTCACTGGTGATTCTGCTTCTGCACCACGCTATATTGAATGCCGCCTGTCACCCCTCGCTCGTGAGATCATGTTTAACAAGGACCTCACGGAATTCATTGATTCCTATGATGGTCGAATGCAGGAACCGGTAAGCCTGCCGTGTAAAATCCCGCTTCTTCTTCTGCAGGGAGCAGATGGTATTGCTGTTGGAATGGCAACAAAGATAATGCCCCATAATTTTTGTGAACTCCTTGAAGCTCAGAAACAGATTCTACGTGAAGAAGAATTTTGCTTGTTTCCTGATTTTCCACAGGGAGGCATGCTCGATGTGTCTCAATACAACAATGGAAATGGAAAGATTCGTTGTCGGGCCAGAATGGAAGCCATCAACGAAAAGACCATTATTATCAATGAGATTCCCTATACAACCACCACCCAGTCACTCATTGATTCTGTTGAAAAAGCCGCAAAGGCAGGTAAAATAAAAATTATTTCTATCAACGACTATACTGCTGAAAATGTTGAAATTGAAATTAAGCTTGCCCGTGGAATTTACGCTAAGGACACCATTAAGGCACTCTATGCCTTTACTGACTGTGAAGTACCCATCAGCCCCAATCTGACACTGGTTCAAAATGGAGTACCAAGGACCTCTACAGTTGAAGAGGTGATACATCACAACACCGAGAAACTTGTTGCTGATCTTACCCGTGAACTGGAAATAGACAAGGGACGTCTTGAGAACAGGCTCCATGCACGCTTGCTGGAGCAGATTTTCATTGAAGAACGTATTTATAAGACAATAGAAGAAAAAACCAGCTACAAGGCGATTGTTAAAGGTGTTGATGAGGCACTTGAGGGGTTCACAAAAGAACTCAAACGTCCTGTTACAACTGAAGATATTGAGAGGTTACTTGAAATAAGAATAAAACGAATTTCTCGTTATGATATCAATAAACAGAAGAAAGAAATAAAAGCAATTCGTTCTGAAATCAGTACTATTGAAAAACACCTCAAAGATATGATAGGATTTACTATTGGTTATATTGATGGGCTGTTGAAGAAATATGGCAAAGAATATCCACGCCTTACAGAATTAACTGAATTCACCGAAGTCAGTGTTCGTAAAGTTGCCTTATCGAACCTTACCGTCTGTTATGACAGAGAAGATGGGTTTCTTGGGCACCAAATCAAGGTAAATAATGGAGACAGTGAGTTCTCTATTCCTTGCTCTGAGTACGACCGCCTGCTGCTTATTTATGAGACAGGGAAGTACAAGGTTGTGCAGGTGACAGAGAAACTCTTTGTCGGGCACGATATCCGCTGGATTGGTAAACTGAAAAAAGGGATGATATTTAATATGGTATACAGGGAAGGGCGGGAAAACCTGTGTTATGTGAAACGATTCGCCACCCCTAAATTTATCCTTGATAAAGAATATAAACTCTTTAGGGAACACAAAAAATCAAAAATTCTCCTCCTCTCACTGGGAGAGGAAAAGAGTGCCAGAGCAAGTCTTATGCCTTCTCCACGCGCCAAAACCAATGTAGTTGAGATATCCTTTGATGATTACCTGGTCAAAGGGCCAGCTGCGAAGGGGAAACGTGTCTCCACAAGAATTGTTCGACGCGTGGTTGATGCAACCGGAAAGAAGCCGAAAGAAAAAAAGGTTAACCTGGCACTTCCAGGAATGGATATCTCCACTAAGACCTCCAAGAAAACATAACCCTGTTCTGATTTTTGCTTGTTTATTGACAGATGTTTTGTACTTTCTCCTGACTTCATGACAGCTTGGCGCATGTTTTTTTTAATCTTGCAATACTATCATGTACATCGCAATTAAACAAAGACTGTAACAACGAAGCAGGGGAAGAGTTTTTTTCGATGCCACCAATCTGTAATCAAAGTATGGTGACAATTACAGGTTGTATTCCCTCAGTCAATTTTTTGGGGTTGACAGAGGGTCAGGCGGGTTCAGCATTTAAAGAATGATGGCCCGCCCGAACTATTTTCGCAAGAAGTATTTCTCCTGGGACATATTTACACGTAACATCAGCAATATGAACCAGGTGATTGGTGGTAGCTCTCGTGACAATTGTACACCCTTCAACCTTTTCAACCATCACCGACAATACCTTTCCCACGTAGTTACGATTATGCTCGAGGCAAATCTCATCCTGCCTTGTCTGGAATCGGAGCAATCGTTCGGCCTTCACTGATTCAGCAACTTTATCTTCAAGTTCTGTTGATCGGGTTCCTGGGCGGTCAGAGTATTTAAAAGAATAGGAGCCATGAAACTTGACCTCTTCGAGCAACGACATGGTATCTTCAAAATCCTGGTCAGTTTCTCCTGGAAAACCAATTATCATGTCTGTAGTGATTGCAATATTAGGAGAATAAAACCGAAGGGCTGCAACTTTATCAAGATAAAGTTCGCGAGTATATTTGCGGTTCATAAGAGTCAGGATTCTATTGGATCCTGACTGAACAGGTAGGTGGAACTGTGGGCATAATTTTTGGACATCTGCAAAACACCTCATCAACTCATCTGAAAGGTCGTTCGGATTGGAACTTGTAAAACGTAGACGATCAAGCCCGGGTATTGCGGCAACTTCCCGAAGCAAATCACTAAAGCTATAGTCAGGTTTTGAAGAGGCAACCATATTAGTTTTACCATAGGAATTTACATTCTGCCCTAACAGGGTTATCTCCCGGACGCCTACGTCAACTAAAACCTTAGCTTCTTCTACTATATCCCTTACTTTGCGAGATACTTCTCTGCCGCGTGTGTAGGGGACAACGCAATAGGTGCAGAAGTTGTTGCACCCTTGCATAATGGTGAGGAATTTTTTAAACATTGCAGGGTCACGGCTATCGGCGCTACCTGCCACAGCTGGAACAAATGCCGGTATGTCATACCGGTCGTCGAGGTTCGTCACCACAGAGTTTCTGCTGCAGTTTTCTAAGAGTTCTACAAGTTGATAGATGTTCTGGGTTCCAACCACGAGGTCAACGTGAGGCATGCGTTCAATGATCTGTCGACCTTCCTGTTGGGCCACGCACCCCGCAACACAAATTTTTAACTGAGGGTTTTTCTTTTTCTGTTTTCGCAGAACACCAAGCAAGCTCATCACTTTCTGCTCGGCTTTTGCACGAATGGAGCAAGTGTTGAGAATGATCAAATCAGAACTGTTAGAATCGGAAGTTTCGATGTAGCCATGTTCGGACAAGAGCTGAGCCATGATTTCAGAGTCGCGCTCATTCATTTGACAGCCGAAAGTCTTAATAAAGAAGGATCTAGATTGCATATTGGTTTTACTCTCCACCCAGGATTGCGGCAAATTTTGAAGTTTTGTGGTACTGGAAACATCGGCAAGAATCGAAAATAGAAGATCCGCCTGCTCGGAAGGATAGCGAATACTGACGATCCCCTTGTGGCCCGGAACCGTAGAAAGCAGACAGAGCCCACCGTACGCCTCCAGGATAAATTTCAAATAATGATACCTGTGATGGTCTATTCTCAGGTATATGGGGTTGAGTTTCATTTTTTTCTGACTCTTCTTGAAAAGAGAGCTAAACAGACAGTGAGGAGTCAACTTCACCCATCTGGTGTTCCCTTTGAGCAAGCAGAGGTACGACAACCTCCCTGATGTACTCATCAGTCTGAGCGGCTGCTCTTCCTGTAAATTGACTGTAATCTCCAATCAGTTCGTTAAGTTCTTCGAGTGAGAAGGGGATTCTGTCGTCGCCAGCGAGCCTTTCCAGGAGGTCGTTGTCTAGTCCTTCTTCTTTGACAATCCTTCCCGCTGCAAGTGAATGTTCCTTAACAACCTCATGCATTTCCTGGCGACTTTCACCTTTTTCAACTGCTTCCATGAGAATCTTTTCCGTTGACATGAAGGGTAGCTCCATGCGCAGATGTCGCTCAATCTGTTTTGGAAATACGACCATTTGGCTAGTTATGTTGATGTATAGCTTGAGTATCGCGTCAGTGAGGAGAAAAGCCTGAGGAATATCCATCCTCCTGATAGCAGAGTCGTCAAGCGTTCTCTCAAACCATTGGTTTGCAAATGTTGCGGAAAAATCGGCAGGGAGCCCTATAAGTTTCCTGGCCAATCCGGTCATCCGTTCAGAACGCATCGGGTTACGTTTATAGGCCATCGCAGAAGAGCCTGTTTGATGTTTGGCAAAGGGTTCTTCCTGGACTTTCAAGTTAGAAAGCAAGCGCATATCCACGGCAAACTTATGAGCCGAAGCTCCAAGCCCTGCTAAGGTTTCGGCAAGCTTCATGTCTAATTTTCTTGGATACGTTTGACCTGTAACGGGAAACACTGTGTCAAAGCCAAGTTTTTTTGAAACCAACTCGTCCAATGCCCGCACTTTTTCGTTATCACCGTGGAACAGTTCCACGAAGGTGGCTTGCGTACCAACCGTTCCCTTAGCACCTCGAGCCTTTATTTGATCAAACAGGGAGTCAATATAATCTAGATCCATCACAAGATCCTGGATATATAAAGTATTTCTTTTTCCAACAGTTGTGGGCTGGGCGGGCTGATAGTGGGTGAAGCCGAGAGTGGGGCGGTTCTTATGCTCAAGGCAGAATTTCGCCAGATTGGATACAACTTTTAAAACAGCTTTTCTCACAAGATCCAGGGCCTGTTTCTGAACTATCAGATCCGAATTGCATACCACGAACTGCGAGGTAGCACCAAGGTGAATAATCCCTTCTGCCTTAGGACATTTTGTCCCGAATTCATAAACATGAGCCATCACATCATGGCGAATTTCCTTTTCTTTGGCTGCTGCGAGTTCAAAGTTAATATTATCAACATTAGCGCGCATCTCATCTATCATTTCCATAGTAACAAGATCTGTCAATCCGAGTTCATGTTGGGCCTCAGCCAATGCAACCCAGCATTTTCGCCAATTGGTAAATTTTGTCTTTTCAGAGAAAAGCTCCTGCATCTGAAGACTGGTGTATCGACTTACTAGTGGTTCCTGATATATATTTCTGTTCATTTATTTCTCCAGATGAAATTAGTTAGTATTGTAGGATTAGTCTGTTTTACCATTAAACAGCAGAACATTAAACAAAACAGCGCCCGATAGTACAAACCAGACAGGCATGACAAATATTCGATTTTCCAGGGTGATACTTGGTCTTGCTAATGTATTGGATTGAAAATATTCCCGTTAGAGGAGTGATATTATCGGCCATCCCCTCTGAATTGCAATTGCCTTTAGCTTGTTATCAGGGTCAACGACTATGGGAGATGATACAATTTCAAGCAATGGCAAGTCATTTATAGAATCACTGTAAAACATACTGTTATCCAGCTGAAATCTATTGGTTTTTAACCAGTCTTGAAGTCGCGCAACCTTTCCCTCCTGATAGCAAGGTATACCGTCAATCTCATTAACAAAACGTCCGTTTTCCACCTGAACCTCAGTCGCTATTAGATTATCAATACCAAATAGCTCCACAATAGGTTTGGTAACAAAACTATTGGTTGCCGTAATAACGACCATGGTGTCACCATTTCTGCGGTGTTTCTCAACAAGTTGTTTTGCCTTTTCACCAATCATCGGCTGAATAACTGATTCCATGAACTCCTTGTGCAGTGCCTGCAGCACATCTATGTTGTGTTGACTGAGGGGGGTAAAGCTAAAAGCAGAATATTCATAAATATCGAGACATCCAGCCTTATATTTTTCATAAAAAGCATCATTGGCAGCAGTGTAGGAGGGGCCATCGACTAGTCCCTTTTTTACAAGAAAATTTCCCCACTCGTGATCACTGTCACCAGTTAGCAAAGTATTATCTAAATCAAAAAGTACCAACGTCATATCGTATCCTTTGTGGTCGTCCTAGTTTGCAAAGAGTTCTGGTAGTCATCCAATAAAGCAATAAGCTCTCAGCAAGTTATCCGCAACAAACCTACCCGGATTAAGAATCAAGCGGTTTGTAAAGAGAAAAATTAGCTGCTCTTAAAAAAAATCCTTGATTATCAAATTCTGAAGTCTCTTAACAGACATAGCTGGAAAATCAAATAAAATTGCCACCCAGCCTATCACTAAAATGGTAAATGTCGCATAATGTATATTATGTATAGTTTCAATATTGTTTGTTATGTCAGTATGTTGTGCATCAGAAACCTATTCCGGTAACTCTTGCCTGCCAGCTTCGTTTACCACGAAAAAAATTGACACTCGGCGTGTACAAGATCTCCTTGTGCATATTGTTGAGACATCTCTCAAATTCACCACCAAAACCAAAGGCCACCCCCTTGACACGACTTTGCTCTTTTGTAATAACAAAGCGCAGGTGATTCTTATCCTTTCCTATTTGGGATAATTCCGAAAAACTTGAACCCCGGTCACGAAAAATCGGCTGAGGGTTCCCCTGGCCAAAGGGTTCCATCATATGCAATTGTCTCAATATCACCCCCCTGAACAACTCCCCAACCTCGATTTCAGCGTCATACTTGCCGCCAGTATTACCCTTAGCTTGCACCCCTTGACCATTCACTGCAGATTCAAATAACACCCTGAAATCATTCACTGTGTCAGCCGTCAGGGTCAACCCTCCTGCCATCATGTGTCCGCCAAACCCCAGCAAGGCATCCTTGCAATCACAGAGTGCTTTGTAGAGATTAACTCCAGGAACCGATCGTGCGGATCCTTTAAACAGGCCACCACCCACGTCACACAAAACCACGCTTGGCTTTTGATATTTTTCTACAAGGTTTGAGGCAACTATACCTGCAACCCCTACATGGTAGCTCCCAGCCACTAGAGTGGTTGCAAAGCCATGACTGTTCTCCGAACAGCTAACCTCATGTTCTGCATTAGCATAGTTGGATGACGTTATGTGCTTGCGTTTTTCATTATCTGACACAAGGCTGCTGGCGATGGCGTTAGCCTCCTTTCCGGGAGCCGCAAGAAAAAGTTCTACTGCCTTACCGGCATTACCGAGGCGGCCCGCCGCGTTGATTTTTGGTGCCAACTGGAACGATATATCTTCAGACCTGATAAGGCCAGTGTCGAGGTTTGTCTTCCTGCACAGTGCGGCAAGGCCTGAATTACCGCCATCTGCCATTACCTCCAGCCCAGCTTTTACCAAAACCCTGTTCACTCTGCAAAGTTGAACCATATCGGCCACGGTTCCGACAGCTACGAGGTCAAGTAGCCCCTTCAAGTTTGGCATTTTTTGACTACAGAAGTAATCTCTACCCAGGAGGCCTGCCCTGACTCCCATCGCAAGGTAAAAAGCAACTCCGACACCAGCCAGGTCGCTATCCGGAAATGAGCATTCCTCTTGGTTGGGATTGATGACGGCATGCGCCTGGACCCGTAAATCTGGCGGGGTGTGGTGGTCTGTTACCACAATGGTGTAACCTGCATTCCGTGCGTAATCGACAGCCTGGTGAGCAGACACCCCGTTGTCAACTGTGATCAGGACGGTTGCTTTTGGGTCGAAGTCTTCACTAATCCTGATAAGGCCATCTTTCTGTAAGCCGTATCCATCTGAAAGTCGGTTAGGAATATGGTATTCTGCCTTTTTGTTCAGTAAGGCAAAGAATTTTACGAGCAATGCGGTGGCTGTGGTCCCGTCTACGTCGTAGTCCCCCCATATAAGAAAGGTTTTGTTCTGCATAAGGGCGTCGCAGATCAGATCCACTGCAAGGTCCATATCCTTCAAAAGGGATGGATCCGGAAGTTCGCTGAGCTTTGGCGACATGAACTGGCTAAGTTCAGAAGGGTCAGATATTCCACGCGATGAAAGGATATGTTCAACTACAGGGTGAAGTTTAGACCCGCCTGGCAATTTTATTTGAGACATAATGTAACTGTTTAGGACATGGTTGCGGAGTTACTGGATAGAAACCGATCAACATCAGCCCTCACCCCACCCTGTTCTGAAGTGTCAACCCACTGGAGGTTATTTAACTTTTTGAACCACGTATACTGTCTTTTGGCATATCTCCTGGTGTCTCGAATAAGGTTTTCCACCATTGTGTCCCAGGTCCACACCCCAAGTACATACTTCACCATGTGGCTGTAGCCAATAGAACGCATTGATTTTAGTTCTGCCCCATACCCTCTCTCCAGAAGATTGCGAACTTCATCTTCGAAACCCGATTCGAGCATGATTTCTGACCTCTTCTGTATTCGGGCGTGGAGCCGGTGGCGATCTGTGGTTAGCCCTACCATTTGCACCCTGGTAAATCGGGGTTCTTTTTTTCTCTTTCGATCCCGAGCTATATACCACGACCATGGTTTGCCGGTTCCCTTGTAGATCTCAAGCGCTCGGACAAGTCTGTGGGTGTCGTTTGAGTGGATTCTTGTTGCACTAATACGGTCACATGTGGACAATTCTTCATGCATTAAGGTACGTTGACCGGCTTTAATTCGTGACGTGAGATCAGCTCTAATCTCAGGGAATGCAGGTAATTCCCTGGAGAAGCCTTCCAAGAGTGCCTTCAGGTAGAGTCCTGTTCCACCTGTGAGGAGTATTCTCTTACCTCTTGATTTTATTTCTGTCATTGCTTCAATGGCATTTTTCTCAAAGTATACAGCATCATAACTGGTATCAGGGTCTACAATACTAATGAGATGATGCCGAACACCATTCATTTCTTCTTTGCTGATTTTGGCAGTACCTATATCCATATAACGATACACCTGCATGGAATCAACACTGATAATCTCAAAGTCAAATTCTCTAGCAAGACTTATGGACAATGATGTTTTTCCAATAGCTGTCGGGCCGATAAGTACCATGATCGGCTCACGACAAGGAAAAAAATCCATACTAGTCATGGGCGTTTCCTGAAACTGAAACATGGCGCCAGCCGTCTCAGACGTATTTTTCCTATTCCATTTACCAGGAGCAAGTCTTTTTTTGAGGTAAATCCACCTATTTTTTCTCTTGTCTCGAGGATATTCAAGGCAAGGCCTGGTCCTATTCCATTGATAGTCATAAGCAACTCCTTATCACAATAATTAATGAGGATTGGAGCAAAGAAAAATGGACTAAAGCTGTATTCGGTCAATGATGAAAGGACACCGGGCGCCGCAAGGGCTAACATTTTCTTCTCTTCAACACCAGGCCCAGAGTGTTTACTTGCAATTATGAGGTTTTGTTTGGCGGGAATCTTCGTAGAAGATATTGCAGTGGATGAGTATACCAGCCATATAAAAAAGAAGAAGCAGCAAAAAAGGACTAAACCATCCCTCGCCGCTTCCTCTTTTAAACTATGACCTGAGTCAGTCTTTTTCTGTTTGACGCTGCTCATCTCGCATCAGCTTGTATGTAATCGAATCCACTAGAGCCTGCCATGACGCCTCTATAATATTTACTGACACGCCAACTGTTCCCCATTGCTCATGCTGGTCTTTGGATTCAATCAGTACCCGTACTTTGGCCCCAGTTCCCTGCTGCCCGGACAAAACACGAACTTTATAGTCAATGAGTTCGATTTCATCCAGTGCAGGATAGAAGCGAGCGAGAGCCTTTCGCATGGCACGATCAAGTGCATTAACCGGACCATCACCCATGGCGGCAGTGTGAACTTCCTGTCCCCCAACCTCAATCCTGATGGTCGCCTCAGTTTCAGGAGGTTGGTCCATCTGCCTCTTAATATTAATCGCCCTGAAACCTTTTAAAGTGAAATAATTGGCCGTCGCACCGACAGCACGTCTCATGAGTAATTCGAAGGATGCCTCTGCTCCCTCATATTGAAAACCTTGGTTTTCAAGGTTTTTCAGCTCAGTCACAATGGATGCTGCAATGGGGCTGCTTGGGTCAATCTCAATTCCGAATTTTTTGGCCTTATGAAGAACATTTGATTTACCTGCCTGATCTGAAATCAAAATCCTTCTGATATTTCCAACTTTTTCAGGTTCAATATGTTCATAAGTCAAGGGGTTCCGTTTTACAGCAGAAACATGAATACCACCTTTATGAGCAAATGCAGAGCGTCCTACATAGGGTTGATATTTATTATGTGGCAAGTTGGCAAGCTCATCCACTAACATGGCAGCATCGTACAATTTATCTATATTCCTGGTGGCTTCACAGTCATAACCCATCTTAATCCCGAGAGCAGGGAGGATTGATGTTAGATTTGCGTTGCCACATCGTTCACCATAGCCGTTCATGGTTCCCTGCACCTGGGTCACCCCAAGGCTCAATGCTAGTAGCGAGTTCGCCACAGCGGTTTCGGAATCGTTATGGGCGTGGATTCCCAGTTTGACATTAGAACCACGTTCTGCAAGAAAACTTTTTACCCTTTCAACGATTGGCTGCACTTCGTGTGGCAGCATACCACCATTGGTGTCACAGAGAATGAGACATTCTGCTCCGCCTATTATTGCCTTATCCAAAGTGGCAAGAGCATAGTCCGGATTTTTTTTGAACCCATCAAAAAAATGTTCAGCATCATAAAAAAGATTTTCAACATGGGGCTTCAAGTAGGCCAGTGACTCTTCAATAATTACCAGGTTGTCTTCAAGTTCAATACGTAAGGCATCATGGACATGTATATCCCATGACTTACCAAATATTGTTATTACAGGAGTATTTGCGTCAATTAAAGCCTTGAGATTTTTATCCTCCTCACAGCTATTTGTAAAAAGACGAGTAGCTCCAAAGGCTGCCAGTTTTGCATGTTTCAGCGTTTCATCCTGCATGCTTTTGAAGAACTCAACAGCCAGCGGGTTTGATCCGGGCCATCCCCCCTCAATGAAGTCAATACCGAGCTCATCGAGTTTATGGCTTATCCGGATTTTATCGGAAACCGAGAGATTGAAATTTTCTGCCTGAGTACCATCTCTCAGGGTCGTATCGTATATCTGTATAGACTTCGTCATAATGCTCACCACTTATATGATTGATTCCTCTTCGGGTACGGTATCCTTATCAAGCTCAAATGCATCATGAAGGGCACGTATAGCTAATTCGGTATACTTTTCTTCTATAATACAGGAAACCTTGATCTCAGAGGTTGAAATCATGGAAATATTAATTCCCTCATTAGAAAGAACACTGAACATGGTAGATGCAATACCGGAATGGTTCCGCATTCCGACACCAACGATAGATATCTTGGTTATGGAATCGGAACCGTGAATACCTCCATTTGCACCTGTTTTTTCTGTAATAGAATTAAGCAGTTGCATTGTTCTCTGGTAATCACTGCGCAAGACAGTGAAAGTCATATCGGTAAGCCCGTTACCGGTATCCTGATTCTGAATAATCATATCAACAATTATATCAGCATCGGAGATCGGAGTGAAAATTTTAGCAGCAATACCAGGCTGATCGGGAACACCTGAGATAGTTATGCGTGCTTCATTTTTATTATAGGTGACCCCTGAAACTATCCGTCCTTCCATTTCTTCATCCTCCTCAACAACCCATGTTCCTTCAGTTTCTGTGAAGGTGGAACGGACATGGATCGGTACTTTATACTGTTTTGCAAAGGTAACTGATCGTATATCGAGAACTTTCGCTCCAAGACTGGCAAGCTCAAGCATCTCATCGTAGGATATTCTATCAATTTTTTTAGCCTTGTTACAGATATTTGGGTCTGTGGTATAAACACCCTCTACATCTGTGAATATTTCACATGCATCTGCCTGGAGTGCCGCAGCAAGAGCCACAGCGGTGGTGTCTGATCCGCCTCTTCCAAGTGTGGTGATGTTTCCGTCACTGTCAACTCCCTGGAAACCTGCAACAACAACAATCTTGCCTTCTCCAAGTGCAGACGTTATTTTTTCTGTATCAATAAATTCTATACGAGCCTTAGTGTGGGAGCTGTCCGTTAAAATCTTTACCTGATCTCCAAGATAAGATATACAATCATCGCCATATGCTTTTACCGCCATAGCAAATAAAGAAACGGTAACCTGTTCTCCAGATGAGAGGAGTACATCCATTTCCCTGAGGTCGGGAATTTCCTGCATCTGCATGGCAAATTCGGTGAGACGATTTGTTTCGCCAGACATGGCAGAGAGTACAACCACCATCTGGTTACCCTCTTTTTTCTTTTTAAGTACCCGTTGTGCGACCTGTTTGATTTTTTCGGGATCGCCCACTGAGGTCCCTCCAAACTTCTGTACGATTAACGCCATCTATCCAAAGCTCCTTTCGACATATCTCACGGTATTGAAAAATTAACGGCAGACTGGTAAAAGTCTGCCGTTAATGAGTCAGCTAAAAACAATTCATTTATTGTTGATGGCTAAGTAAAAAAACTTCAGAAGCGAAGCACGAATTTTATTTAATTTCGGCGTACCGGGAAACGTCGCAATTAGATAAAAAATTGTACACAAGGCCACTTCCTGAAGGGCGCACAACGAAGCAGATGAAGATTTTTTGCGATGCCATCAATGTTGTAATGGCTACAATTTAGTACCTGTCAGTAAAAAAGCAACTTTTTCTTACCAGGTAACGGTGAAAGGGCAATCCGATTTTCTATTATTGATACAGTTGGCTGATTCACAAACAGTGAACTTGTGCTAATATGATGCACTGTCAATACATTTAACCAATAAAAAGATTCCAGGAATATAAAGCTGTGCTCTGCACAATAATTTGCCATGACCAGTAACATCCCCTACAATATCGTTCTTGTCGAACCCGAAATACCGCCGAACACTGGCTCCATCGCACGCTTGTGCGGGGCAACCAACACGGTCCTTCACCTGATTCATCCGCTGGGTTTTTCAACGGATGATAAATACCTGAAGCGTGCCGGTCTTGATTATTGGAAATTTGTTGACATTCGTTACTGGGACTCATTTGAGGATTTTCTAGAGGTTCAGGACGAGACCAGACTCTACTTTCTCACCACAAAGACAGATAGAACCTACCTTGAAGCACCCTTCAAACCCGGCGATTTCCTTATTTTCGGAAAAGAAACCAAGGGATTGCCGGAGGAACTCTTGAAACTCTATTCAGATCGCTGCTACACCCTTCCCATGCAAAACCCTAATATCAGAAGCTTAAATCTTGCTATGACAGCAGGTATCGTACTATATCAGGCGCTCACTAGAAGTTGAAGTAAAGGTTCACAGTAGTATTCTATGAGTATCCAGTCATAACCAATTGCACTGCTGTTGCGTCCCATATCTCTTACTGCGAGCAATCCGGGCTCAGCCCTGGCGATGAGGCTTTCAAGGTTGTCAGTAGTAATCTCTGAGCCACGCCCGTGTTTATTGTTACCCTGTCGAGCTTATCTGCTGTACCCCTGGCGTGTCTGTTTGCTGCTGATCGTATTTTCCAGGCCTTTATGCAACCTTCCTGTGTTGAGAGTGTAGGCAGAAGAATAATGAACTGCCCCTTCCCAGCGACAACCCGTATAATTGTAACTTTCCAGCTCTTTTCTGATACACTCAGCGGTAAGCAGTAACACATTGCCCCCAGTTGTATGCCCATGTCTTTCATTTATAATGCGTAAATGGTCAATATCTATCAGCAGTACACTAAGTGTTATCTGAAAAAAATGCTTTGAAGAGTCAGGTTTCATGAAGTCTACAGGTGACGAAGGGACTGGAATATGGTAACAAGGTTTACAAAAATAAGTCGAACATTGTCGTACGACAACCTGACTTCGTGAGCGAACGCCACAGAGGGAGGTGAGCTTTTTTCCTTCAACATACCTGATTACAGATTTTTATATTTACATTTCAGTATGTTATCAAAAAAACTACAAAGCTGTCACGGATTCAAGGATAAAACAACAAAGAATTCCTGCTGATCCCATCTGCAATATCAAATTATCTCTTAATGATTCTTTGTTGCACAGGGATTTTAAGAAATTGTTATTTAACAGATTCAGGATCATTCAGGTATTATTTTTTCAAGAAGGAGTAAAAAATGGCCGATCGGGTATATAATTTCAGTCCAGGTCCTGCGACATTACCGGTGGAAGTTCTTGAGCAGGCTTCAAAAGATTTGGTTAATTTTAAAGAGACAGGAATAGGACTCATTGAAATAAGCCACCGCTCTCAAGAATTCATGGCAGTTGCAGAAAATACCGAGAAGCTGCTGCGGGAACTTATGGAAATACCAACCAATTACAAGGTTCTCTTCCTCCAGGGGGGCGCATCCAGCCAATTTTTCATGATTCCCATGAATCTTCTTGGTGATGGTAAAAAAGCCACCTACCTCAACACAGGAGCCTGGTCAAAAAAAGCCATTAAAGAAGCCAGATTGTTTGGTGATATAGACGTTGCTTTTTCAAGTGAAGACCAAACGTTCAACCGTGTTCCAACCCAAGATGAATACACTGTCCCTCCCGATTCAGAATATCTTTACTTTGTATCCAACAACACCATTTATGGTACTCAATTCCCCCAATTCCCAGAAACTGACAGGATACTGATATCAGATATGTCATCTGATATCCTGTCCAGAAAAATTGATGTCTCAAAATTTGGACTTATCTTTGCCGGAGCCCAGAAAAACTTGGGTCCTTCAGGAGTTACCATCGTTATTATCAGGGATGATCTACTCGATAGAACTCCTGCAGGAACCCCTACCATGCTTACCTACAAGACCCATGCAGACAAAGACTCAATGTTCAACACCCCACCCTGCTTTCCTATATATGTAGTTGGCGAAGTCCTCAAGTGGTTAAAAAAACAAGGTGGGGTTGACGCGGTACAGGCCAGAAATGTTGAAAAAGCTACTCTTCTTTATGACTGCATTGACTCTACAGATTACTATCGCGGGCATGCCGAAAAGTCATCCCGCTCGTTCATGAATATACCCTTTACTCTTCCCAGTGCTGACCTCGAAGCTAAATTTATCTCAGAAGCTGCGGAGATAGGGCTGAACGGCCTTAAAGGCCATCGTTCAATTGGAGGTTGTCGGGCGTCAATCTATAATGCATTTCCACGTGATGGTGTAGTGAAACTAGTGGAATTCATGAAGAACTTTGAGGCGACCACCCAGATCTGAGAACTGAATAAGCATGAACTACGACGGAGATATCATTCGTCCACCCAGTGAGGCGGACTCCATAATCATCCAAGTCACTGTAGGCTGCTCCCACAATCGCTGTACGTTCTGTGGTGCCTACAAAGATAAGGAGTTCAGGGTACGCAGTGATGCTGAAGTTGCCGAAAACATAGCCTTTGCAATGAAGCACTGCGGTCTGCAAAAACGTGTTTTCTTCGCTGATGGAGACGCCCTTATCCTGTCTCAAAAACGCCTGGTAAAACTTTTCAAGGAGATAAAGTTTTATCTCCCACAGGTCAACCGTATCGCTCTGTATGGTAACAGCAAAGCGATCCGTACCAAATCCGAGGCTGAGTTGAGGGAGTTGCGGGAGCTTGGTTTGCACCGCATTTACATGGGACTGGAAAGTGGTGATGATGCGGTCTTAGCTCAAGTCAAGAAGGGCGAAACAGCTGCGTCCATGATTCATGCTGCCCATCTGGTGAGAAATGCTGGTGTTTTCCTGTCCGTCACCGTGTTAATTGGACTCGCTGGGATTCGGAAAAGCCTGCAGCATGCTGCTGAAACCGCTAGGGTTCTCAGCGAGATGCGTCCTAACCAGATAGCCGCTCTCTGCCTGATACCCTTAGCCAATACTGAAATTGGCAACCAGTTTGAGACTGGTAAATTTCAGCTCCTTAATCCGGACCAGATGCTTCTAGAGCTTCAGAAGTTAATTGAAAATATCAGCTGTGCACCAGTACAATTTATGGCGAATCATGCCTCCAACTACCTTCCATTAAGTGGCCGCCTGCCACGTGACCGTGAAGCCATGCTCGGAAACATTGCCCAGGCACTTTTAGGGAACCGCGCTCTGGTCCCCGAAAAATTTCGTGCGCTATAGGCAACCAAATATGAATTCTAAAACCGACCTGAGGAACCTGACTCAAGAAGACTTGATTTGCTATGTGGAATCCCTCGGGCAGCCACCATTTCGTGCCCGTCAGATAATGTCATGGCTCTACCGCCCCGGCATCACCGAGTTTTCCCAGATGAGTGATCTTGCCAAAAAATTCAGGATTATTCTCTCTGAAAATGCATATATTTCGCGCTTCGACAATCCGCTCATTCAGCGCTCTAAAGATGGTTGTGTTAAATTTGGCTTTCTTCTGAACGACGGTAAACTTATCGAATCAGTTCTTATCCCGGAGCCAGACAGGAACACACTCTGTATATCATCTCAGGTTGGGTGTGCCATGAACTGTTCTTTTTGTCTGACTGCCACCATGGGTTTTACCAGGAACCTGCTCCCCTCTGAAATCGTCAATCAAGTTTGTGCTGTAGGCGATTACTTGCGTGATCAGCCAAAATCAAAACTGATCGGGCCGGCCAGGGTTACCAATATTGTCTTTATGGGAATGGGTGAACCGCTGAACAATCTTGATAATCTCATCAAGTCTATTTCTATTTTGACGGAGCAGCGTGGACTTGATATGACCAACAGGCGAATCACTGTATCCACCTGTGGCATTGCCAGTAAGATGCTTGAACTAGGTGAAGAAACAGATGTTAACCTGGCCATATCACTCCACGCAGTGGACGATGCTACCCGTAACCGGCTTATGCCTGTAAATACGCGTTACTCTCTTGATGATCTTCTCCAGGCCTGTAGGGACTACCCAATGGCCAAAAGAAAACGGATTATGTTTGAATATGTTCTCCTGAAAGGCATCAATGATTCCGATGAGAACGCCAGAGATCTTGCCAGACTGTTAAAGGATATTCCCTGTAAAATCAATCTTCTTCCTTACAATGAATCACCAGGTCTACCCTTCGAGAGTCCATCAAGGAATCGAGTGTATGCCTTCCAGAAAATTGTGCGGGATCGTGGGTATTCTGTATTTATTCGAACCAGTCGTGGAGAAGATATCTCAGCAGCCTGTGGACAACTAGCAAAACAAAAACAAGGTGAGGAACAGAATGCCTGAGCTTGAAACATGTTCCGGATACAAATACTTGATTGAAACCGCATACGACCGTGAAACCATAAAGGATATGGAACGGCCTGCAATTGCTCAGATTGACACTTTCAAGAGATATCCCGAAACAGAAAAGCTGGAACTCCCACGCAGTTGGCAACTTAAAGAGGCACGCATCGTGCCGCTTCTCCAGAACAGACGTTCCAAACGTAAATTTACCACCACCGAAATTGATTTTGAAGAGCTTGCCTTTATGCTGTGGGCCAGCCAGGGTATAACCGCAAAATCAGGGTGTTACACATTTAGAACTGCTCCATCGGGAGGTGCGCTCTATCCTGTTGAGACATATCTCAGTATTCACAGGGTGAAAGGTGTCACCCCCGGATTGTATCATTTTAATGTGGAAAATTTCTGTCTCGATATCTTAACAGAGAATGACACCTCGGATAAAGTGGCCGCTGCCTGTTTAGATCAGAAGTTTATGGCACAATCAGCTGTAACCTTCATCTGGTCAGCAGTTATCAGGCGCTGTATGAGTAAATACGGAAATCGGGGAATGCGCTATATCCTTCTCGACGCAGGGCACATCTGTCAAAACCTGCTTATTGCAGCAGAAGCTACCGGGAACAGCACCTGTCCTGTAGCAGCATTCTATGACGATGAACTCAACGAGATTCTCGGCATCAACTCTAATGATGAAACCGCAATCTATGCTGCCGCAGTTGGGCAAAAATTCAGTAACTAATCCTTTGTTTCCCCTCACTCCTTAAGCTCTTTATACCTCTTCTCCGGGTTAATGTAGTACTTGTGGCTGGTGGGTTCTGCTTCTCTTGGTTTGTTAAAAAAATGATCCACCTCAGCGGGTATTTCAGAGAGTGACCTTCCGGTAAGAAAATAATAACCGAGCGCAATCCCGCCAGCTACGAGCAGTAATATTACCCCTTTCTTAATATTGGCCAGCAGGCTCGGACTCCTGCAACTTATCAGCGCAAGACAAAGTATAACAACTCCAACAACAGGCCACCCGTACCCTTCTGGGATTACATTCACATCATTACCCATTTGGTTGAATTTGTATTACAATTCGTCTTCCCATTCCGAGAAAACAGACTTTGGTAAGAGGGCAAGATTTATCTTCCTTGCCTCCTCTATTCCTGCATGCAATGCTTCAGAGTTCATCTGTTCAGTGCCTTTGGGCACCCTGGATAGCAGCGCTTTTTCCAGCCCTTCAAGTGATACTTGACCACAGAGAAATCCAACTGCCCCAAGGGCAACCATGTTTGCCACCAGCTCACGACCAATTTTCTCCCTGGCTATTTGTGTGAAAGGAATGGAAACAGATCGGCTTGAGGGTAACTGTTTTACAAGGCTGCTATCGACCACCAGTAATCCATTTGATTTTATATCAGAAAAATAAGCATCGCAAGCGGTCTGAGTCATTGCAAGCAATAAGTCAACACGCAATGCCTTGGGATAATCTATGGGAGAACCTGAAATAACCACTTCTGCCTTACTCTTCCCCCCCCGGGCCTCGGGTCCATAACTCTGAGTCTGACACACATGCTGATTGTCGTATGCTCCCACCCCATCAGCCATGACAACGGCAGCAGTGATTATTCCCTGGCCACCTGACCCACTGAAACGGATTTCATATCGTTCATCACTCTTCATAACGTTTAACCCCGTTCTTTTCCTTGGCTTTGGTGATAATTTCAGCCTTATGTTTTGCCTCTTTGACAATGCGCTGATATTCTTCTGTAGAGACAGGCTTTTCAACGTCAGCAAGTACCCCGATGGTGATCTTCCCTTCAAGCTCATCATCACTCATTTTTGTTGCTTTCTCGACGGTTACCGAGCGCTGTTTGAATCCACTGATCATCTCCACAGCACCACCAAGTTTATTTCTCCTTCCATGCTGAACGTGACAGTTTGAAATAATTTCAATCACCGAAAACCCACGCTTCTCTATACCTTTCTTGAGCATCTCCTCCATGTGGGTAGCGTGATAAACTGTACTCCTGGCAACAAAGGAGGCCCCAGCGGTTGCCGCAAGCTCTGCAATGCTGAAGGCGTGCTCAACGTGACCGTATACAGATGTTGTTGATTTTGAACCATATGGTGTAGTTGGGGAATACTGCCCTCCTGTCATCCCGTAGGTGGAATTGTTGATAATAATTGCAGTAAGATTTAGATTTCTTCGTGCTGCATGGATAAAATGATTTCCGCCAATGGCGGTAGAATCACCATCACCCATTACTGTCATCACCGTGAGTCCTGGCTTGGCAAGCTTAATGCCAGTGGAAAAAGTGAGTGCGCGACCATGGGTTGTGTGGATGGTGTTAAAATCCACATAAGTAGGCATGCGTCCAGAACAGCCAATCCCTGAGGCTAGAACAACTTCATCCTTATCCAGGCCCAAACTGTGCACAGCACGCAGCAGGGCGCCCATAATAATTCCGTTTCCGCAGCCCGGGCACCAGACATGGGGGAATTTCTTGTCATGTCGTAAATATTCTTTACGTATTATTTCAGCACGTTCAAGCATTGTATTCATAGCTCCTTAATCTTGTAGGTGTATGCAAGATCATACTGTGGTGATGTGTTTGAGTATCTCTTCCGGAGTAATCAGTTGTCCATCAATTCGATTATGTTTTACAATACGACAGCCTGCCTGATTGACTCGCCCTATTTCACGGCTCATCTGTCCCAAATTCATTTCCGGGACAATGGCGACCCTGCATTGTCGCAAATAAGTATCCACAGCTTTGCGTGGAAAAGGAAACAGTGTCACAAGCTGTACAAGTCCTGCCTTTACTCCAAGCTTACGGGCATCGCGTACGGCCCTGAGCGCAGATCTTGCAACGGACCCATAGGCAATAACACACACCTCGGCATCCTCCATAAGATGGGTCTTTGTAATTTGGATATCCTGAAAACCTTTACTGACCTTAGTATGGATTCTTCGTAAAAACTTATCTATTTCCTGGGCATCCTGGGTCGGGAACCCCTTTTCGTCATGGACAAGACCTGTGACATGGTGCCTGTAACCGTCTCCAAAAGCGGCCATATCTGGAACGCCACGATTGTTGTCTGCATAAGGCTTGTACCATTCCGGTGGAACATCAGGCTTGACTCTGTCAAAAATTCTGATCTGCCCCTGCTTCGGTAGGGTAACAGACTCTCTGGTATGCGCCACAACCTCATCAGAAAGGATAATGACCGGTATCCGGTATTTTTCAGATAGATTGAAGGCTTTAATGGTCACTGAAAAACAGTCGGCAACCGAGGAGACTGCCAGGACAATAATGGGATGATCCCCATGAGTTCCCCACCGTGCCATCTGCACATCGCCTTGAGAGGGGCTGGTTGGAAGACCAGTACTTGGCCCCCCCCGCATAACATTTATTATTACACAAGGCACCTCAGCAATACACCCATAACCAAGGTTCTCCTGGATAAGTGAAAACCCGGGACCACTGGTTGCGGTCATGGCCTTTACTCCAGCAAGAGACGCTCCTATCACTGCACCCATTGAGGCAATTTCATCTTCCATCTGGATGAATGTTCCTCCAACCTCAGGTAATTTAACAGAGAGAATTTCGCTGATTTCGGAAGCAGGGGTGATTGGGTACCCTGCAAAAAAACGACAGCCTGCTGCAAGAGCCCCGGCAACTATCGCCTCATTTCCCTGGAGGAGAATTTTTTTCTGTTTGCTTTCATTAATGCTTTCCATTAGTACGCCTCCTCCCGGGATGTCTTTCTTTTATTGTGATTGCAAAATCCGGACAATGGATTTCACAGAACCGACATCCGCTGCAGCTATCCATGTCATTAATGGCAGGATGCCCAATGTCATCTAGTTTTATTATTTTCTTGGGACAAAGGGCTGAGCAGAGCCCGCACGATTTGCACCATTTCTGAAAAAAAATAACAGTATATAACTTTTTCTTTTTTGGTTTCGAAGCAGCAGTTTTTTTTCTTGTCCCACTTTTTTTGGGCATAGTTTCTTTGACCATATTGATAACCAGTTTTTCGTTTTTTGAGTTGATAGGTACTTCAGTAAAAACCATTAATTCCACCAAAACAGTATCCCTGTTTTGGTTATATCCCCACTGGGCTTACTGTCAAGGATATTGTGTAATTTCCTGGGAATAGACAGCTTTGGCTACACGGCAAGTCCGTGTCAGGGAACAAACACCTTCCCTGACAATCCACCAGTATTACTTGCCTTTACAATCAGAATATGCTATTAATTACAAGTTTGAAATTTTAGATTAGGTAAAAAAAATACCGATTCAAAATTCCCTGAACTTTTCAGGGAATTTCCCCCAGTGTCATTCCGTTACAATTTTGAATTAATCTGTGAAAGGAGTTGCTTTGAAAACAAAAATACTTGTTGCTAATCGTGGTGAAATAGCCATCCGACTCATTCGAGCCATACAGGAGCTCAGTTATGAAGCAGTTGCTGTATATGAGTCACCCGACAAAGAATCTCGACACATACGAATTGCCGACGAAGCAGTCTGGCTGGGAAATGGTCCCCGTTGTGATTATCTCGACATTGACAAAATCATAAATGCTGCCAAAAAATCCGGTGCTACAGCTATCCACCCCGGCTATGGGTTTCTTGCAGAAAATGCCGATTTTGCAAGAGCCTGTGAGGACGAGGGGATCATATTCATTGGCCCTTCCTCCGAAGTTGTCGCAAGTCTTGGAAATAAGGTGATCGCCAGGCAGATCATGGCCGATGCCGATATCCCCATGGTACCCGGAACTGAGAATCTTTCACCTGGTGATGCAGGAGTCAAGGAGGCCCTTGCCTTTGCAGCCACATATAAATACCCGGTTATGCTTAAAGCGACATCTGGTGGTGGCGGACGTGGAATCAGGTTAATTGAATCTGACGAGCAGATGAAAGCAGAAATTCCCGTTGCCCGTGCTGAAGCCAAGGCAGCTTTTAATGATGAATCTGTATATCTTGAAAAGGTGGTCATTGATCCCAAACATGTTGAAGTTCAGATTATGGCTGACAAGGAAGGCACCACAGTTCACTTAGGTACCCGTGACTGTTCCATTCAGCGCAGAAACCAGAAGCTGATTGAAATTGCACCATCCATGATTGGTGACAAAGATCTCCTTGATACCATATGCAAAACGGCTGTAAAAGCAGCAAAAGCTGCCAACTATTTCAATGCCGGCACAGTTGAATTTCTGATTGATAAAGATTTCAACTATTATTTCATGGAAATCAACACCAGGGTGCAGGTTGAACACACTGTCACTGAGATGATCACAGGTATCGATATCGTCCGTACTCAGATCAAACTTGCTATGGGCAAAAAACTTGCATTCAGCCAGGACGACATTAAAATGCGTGGCCATGCAATAGAGATGCGTATTAATGCTGAAGACCCCAAGGCCGATTTCATGCCAGAAGGTGGAAAAACTGTCTCAGTCTATCGTTCACCTGGTGGATATGGCGTTCGTCTTGATGGTTTTGTTTACCAGGGCTTCACCATTCCTGAAGTGTACGACTCTCTGCTTGTGAAAATGACCGTACACGGTTTTTCCTGGAATGAAACAGTTGACAGACTACGCCGCTGCCTGCAGAATTTTGTCATAGCGGGTCCCAAAACAACCATCCCCTTCTATCTTAATATTGCAAAAGATCCGGATTTCATCGAAGGGGATTTCGATACTTCTTATCTCGACAAACATCCTGAACTGTTTGACTATGAGGACAACGCAAATGAGGCAAGCAAACTTGCCAACTTGATTGCAGAGATCCATCATCGTGGTCACAACCCCTACGCTGCGTAGTTTTAACGACATTATAAGATAAAACTTATCTGTCAGCTGAGGATTTTCTTACAAGCGACAGACATTGATAGAGAAGGAATGACTATGGAAAGAATTGTACAAGGAACATCGCCCGCTGAGGTGATTCGCCAATTACAGAATTCAGATGGGTATCACATCACCAATACTGCTCGTGATCTCTCCCAGTCTGATTTTAAAAACAGAATACTTCTGCACACAGACCTGCTGGCTGCTGATGCCAGAGAGCGTGCAGGCTACTTTTCTCTGGAGATCACAGGCGGAGCATCGGTTCATGTTGATATTCTCCGTAAGCAGGTAGACCCCTTCCTAAAGCTGGATATCCTGCGAAAAAAGATGCCAACTACCATGTTTCAGACTCTGTGTCGTGGTGTAAACCTCTTTGGATACAGGCCTTACCCTCAAAATGTTATTCGTTTCACTGTCAAAGAGTTTGCCAAGTATGTTGATGTGTGGCGTACCTTTGACTTTATGAATTATATCCCTAATATGCAGGCGGTTTTTGAAGAAGTTGGCAAGGCCGGCAAGGTCAATGAGCCCTGTATCTGCTTTTCAACTGGTCCTGAGCACACTGACAAATATTATCTCGGTAAGATCCAGGAGATTCTCGATGTCACCGGTACAGACATTATCCTCTGTATTAAAAATCATGGTGGCTTGGGAACTCCCAAACGGATTGGAGAGCTGGTTGATAATATTCGCCAGAAATATCCTGACCTTCCCATCCATTATCATGGTCACAACACTGACGGCAATGATATTGGTCGAATTGTAGCTGCTGTTCAAAATGGCGCCACAGTAGTTGATGCAGCCGATGCCTCATTCACCGGTTTCTATGGCCCTGCACCCATTCTTTCTGTCGTCCAGACATTAAAGGATCTTGGCTACAACGCTGCGACCATTGATGAAGAGGCGGTCATTGAGACTTCTGAGGTAATACGGGATGAACGCCAGCACTACCAGGCTTTCGAATCTCAGATCAAAGGCTTTCAGCCCACTGTTCAAATTCACAAACTCCCGGGTGGTGCCATGGGTTCAAGTCTTGAGCAGGCTGTAAAGGGTGGTTTTCTTGACAAAATGCCAGATATCCTCCACAAGGAACTGCCAAGGGTCCAGAAAGAGCTTGGTAATTACTGGTCTGTTACCCCAGGATCTCAGATTCTCTGGACGACTGCTGTTTCAAATGTCCAAGGTGGAGAACGTTATGGAAATGCTTCTGGAGATTTAAGGAATCTGCTCCTTGGAAAATATGGTCCTTTCCCTTTTTATGAGCCAGAAGATTGGATTTTCGAGAAGGTCCTCGGCAGTGACTGGAAGAAAGTCCTGGAAGAGGAAGGTGGTGTTGAAGATATCAGCGATATGGACATCGAAAAAGAGAAAGAGATTCTTAGCGATCGCATTGGTGAAGAACCTACCGACCAGCAACTCGTCCTCTACCTCCAGCATCCCAACGATGCGGTTGAATTTTTCAAATTTGAAGCTAAATTCGGTAAGGTTTATGTTCTACCACCATCTATCTTTCTCCATGAAGGTGGTTTCGAGGCTGGTGAAACCATTAGTTTCACCGACCACACCGGTAAGGAACACCGGGTTGAAGTGGGTCCTTCCATTAAGGATGAAGATGGAGAAACCAGTGTTTACTTAAACGTGGATCACCATCAGAGAGTCTATACATTTGAACCGGAACTCGCCGAAGGTGCAGTTGCGAAACCGGCAACCATTTCTAAAGAGGAAATCATCGATCTTGCCAAAGCTGGTGACATGCGTGCCTCTTTTGCCGGAAACATTTGTGAAATCTCCGTTGAAGAAGGTCAGACAGTGTCTGCCGGTGACAAGGTTGCTGTGATGGAGGCCATGAAAATGCAGACCCCCATAAATGTTGAAATTGACGGTATTGTTACTGCTGTTTCTGCGAAAGTTGGTGATGCTCTGCAACCTGGCGACAAAATCCTCAAAGTTGATATTGATGAATAAAGTGAGTCAGTATTCTTGAGCCTTTAAAAAAGAAAAAGCCCTTTCATAATTTATTATTATGAAAGGGCTTTTTCTTGTACTGAAACATAAAAAAGGCTAATGGCAGGGCTCTTCCGGTCATTAGCCAAAAGTGGAGCCGACAAGCGGGATCGAACCGCTGGCCTACGCTTTACGAGAGCGTCGCTCTACCAACTGAGCTATATCGGCTGTTTTATCTTAAATCTGAATCTGTAACGACTTTCGAATATTCACAGATTAAGGTTGGAATATCTTTTGTTTTGACTTCACATAGAAACAATGTTTTCTTTGCAAAGCCTGTATAGCAAGCAACTTAGCCAAAGTCAAACCTTTTCCATGTCACTACGTGTTGGTGAATCGTCCATATGCGACCAGCTCTCTACTCATTTTTAATTCTATTTTTTCTCTGTTCCTGTTCAGAAGACAGGGATACAGATATAAATACTGAATCTACTGTGACGAATGCTTCTGAAAGCGCCGGTCTCGCAAGTGTTGGGTGTGTTTCCTGCCACCAGCATAGTCTTGATGCCAATCATGATTTCAGCTGCACCAAATGTCATCAGGGAAGTGATACTACCGCTGAAAAGGGTATAGCCCATAAGGGACTTCTTACTCAGCCAGCACACCCGGATAATATGATGCGTATCTGCGGAGAATGTCATCGGGCTCTAGTTGACCAGAATAGTCAGTCAGTACATTTCACCCTGCATAACGCCATTAATATGGTTCGCAAAGCTTTTGGCGCTGAACAGCAGATAGCCACACTGCTTGACATACCAGTCTCAAATACCCCACAGACCACCTTACAACTCGCTGATGATCTCCTCAGGCGCCGCTGTCTCCGGTGCCATCCATATTATTCCGGGGATAGGTACCCAGCTGTTGTCAGAGGAACGGGATGCGCCTCCTGTCATCTTCAATTTTACAAGGGCAAGCTGGTATCCCACTCTTTTATTAAATCCCCCGGGGACAGTCAGTGCCTGCAATGTCATTACGGCAACTGGGTCGGATCAGATTATTATGGCCGCTATGATCATGACATGAATGAAGAGTATCGAACTCCTTATACCACCAGCCAGGAATTTTTTCGACCCTATGGGATTGAATACCATCAACTCAGCGCAGACGTTCACCAGCAACAGGGAATGGTATGTGTAGATTGTCATACCGGTAAAGAACTGATGGCGGTAAGAAAAAACTCAATCCACTGTGAGGATTGTCATGATTCTGTCAGCCTTGCAGATAAACCTCCTGCAAATATTACCTTTGATAAGAAAAGCAAACAATTTATTTTTACCTCCACTGCTACCGGGAAGGCTTTGTCTATTCCTGTTATGGAACACCCTGCCCACAAAAAATATAATTCATCTGTGGGATGCCAGGTCTGTCATGCCCAATGGGCCTTTGATGACAGAGGAACACACCTTCTGCGCAATGACCTTGATGAATATGACGACTTTACAAGGCTGACAGTTCAGGGCAGTTTTGAGGTTGAACAGATCCTGGAAAACAATCTTGACTTTGACCTTGAAGAAATACCTCATGTCATGACTGATAAAATAAGCGGGAAACAGAAACCAGGCCTCTGGTACAAAGGATACGAAACAAGACGATGGGAGAATATCACCATCGGCCCTGATGCCACAGGAAAATTACAGGTTATGCGTCCCCTGCTCGATATCTCCCTGTCTTGGCTTGATGAAGACGAGGAGATCCGTTTTGACAGCTTCAGGGCCAATTCTGAAAACCAGGGCTTCACGCCATATATTCCACATACCACAGGGAAGGCTGGAATGTTTTACCTGGAAAGACTCAAGGTTTTATCCCAAAAAGAAAATGATCCCGAAAAATAAAATATTTGTTTTCTGGCAGTTCTTTTCACAAAATTTCCACTGGTCCGCAGTATCAATCTGCTATATGGTTTTATTGTCTGTTGTTTTGGCTTTTATCACACCAGAACACGGCAATGCTGTGAGGAAAAAACGAATTCCTGCCACCCAAAAACCCTATGTGATCAACAATCGTCTCTACTCTCCCCTGCCTTCTGCTGTCGGCTATGAAGAGTACGGCATTGCATCCTGGTATGGTAATGACTTCCATGGAAATCCCACTTCAAATGGCGAAACCTACAATATGCATGGCATAACAGCCGCCCACAAGCTCCTTCCTATGCACACCATGCTTCTGGTCACTAACCTTGATAATGGCAGGGAAACAGTGGTCAGGGTTAACGACCGAGGACCTTTTATTCAAGGACGAATTATTGACCTCAGTTACGGAGCCGCCCAGCAGCTTGCCATTGTCCATTCCGGTACAGCAAGGGTTAAAATAACGGCTTTGGGAGAACTGAATAGAGATTCAAGGGGAGGTGCAGGACGTTTAAAAAAATATGCTGATCTCAAATCCGGGGAGTATTATGTGCAGATAGGTGCTTTTACACAAAAGTATAATGGAATCAAACTGCAGGAGAGGTTTCTCGATGCCGGGCATCATGCAGTGATACAAAAAGCAAAAGTAAATGGAAAAACATTTTACAGGGTGCAGGTATATGTGGGAAAGACGCTGAACAGTGCCCGAAGAAGTGAACAGGCACTAATCAGCAAAGGATACAGGGGAGCTTTTGTCCTAGCACGTTAGAAATTACCGGCATCAGCCTGTCGTACCTTGCTGACGAATTCAGCGAGTTCTTTGTGGTCTTTGACTCCCGGCTCAACCTCGACACCTGAGTTGACGTCTACCCCGAATGGGGCGACTGCTGAGATTGCATTCACTATATTTTCAGGATTAAGTCCCCCCGCAAGAATCATGGGGCGCTGCAGGTTCAGGCTCTGAATAATGCTCCAGTCGAAACTACTGCCTGTTCCTCCAGCACTTCCCTTCACATAAGTGTCAAGCAGATACCCATGAACCAGGTCATCATAAGGAGCGAACTCGTCCTTTTTGCTTGTGTTAGAGACTCGAAAGGCCTTGATCACATGACACGGAGCTGCAAAGCGTTCTACCCGTTCGCAGTATTTCGGAGTTTCACTGCCATGTAACTGGGCATGCGAGAGTCCGCAGTACTCGACAATCTCTTCAACTTCCTCCCTGTCCCGGTCCACAAAGACTCCAACACAGTCTACAAATGGAGGAACTTTTGACACAGCTGCCCTTACAAAATCAGGGTAGACATTGCGGGCACTTTTATCGTAAAAGATAAAACCCAGGGCATCAAGGCCTATATCCACACCTGCGATAATATCTTTTTCCCTTGTCAAACCACACATTTTAATACGTGTTCGTGAGCGCATTCTGGTCCCTTAATCTCCTCTTAATCTCCTCTTAATCCCTGCAGGCTGATACCACCTTTCTCACCCCGCATCAACGACTCCCCTATAAGTGCTGCACATACTCCGGCATCCTGCAGCATCTTGATATCTTCATGGGTTTTCAATCCTGATTCGCCAACAACAGTAATATGATCGGGAATGAGCTTTTTGAGACGAAATGTGGTTTCAGTGTCCATGGAAAAATCTTTAAGATTGCGATTGTTAATACCTATCAGATCAGCTTTGGTTTTCAGGACAGTTTCGAGTTCTTTCTCATCGTGGACCTCAACAAGACAGTCAATAGAACAAGCAGACGCCTGGGCAATGAAATCTTTTAGTTGATACAGGTCAAGGATTGAGGCCATAAGTAAAATAGCATCTGCACCACAAATTCGAGCCTCTTCAATCTGTAAGGGATCAATTATAAACTCCTTGCGGAGAATTGGCAGCGAGACGCTTTCGCGAGCTTGAAGAAGGTAGAGCAGGGATCCTTGGAAAAAACTTTCATCGGTCAATACTGAAATTGCCTGAGCCCCATTTTTTTCATAGCCCAAGGCAATTTTGACAGGATCGAAATCTGGACAAATCAATCCTTTAGATGGGGAAGCCTTTTTGGCCTCGGCGATAATTGCAACACCCGAATAATCAAGAAGGGCCTGGCGAAAACCACGTGGTGGCATTATTTCAGCTTCTTTGTATGGGGGCGGAATATGTATCCCCTGACTTCGGAGTAGTTCCACCTCCTCTTTCTTTTTTGAAACAATTGCATCTAGTATCTGTGCCATTTCAACAACCTGTGAGAGTTATGTGAGGTCTTACATTATGATGATTATTTATTGGAATAAGCGATCAGGGAGTTCAGTTTTCCAAGTGCCTTTCCGGAGTCAATGGTGGCAGCTGCCAGCTCAATACCTTCTTTCAGGTCTGCTACGGCCCCGGCCACCATGAGGGTTGCCCCACTGTTCAGCAATACCATATCCCTTTTTGCACCCTTCTCACCACTTAGCACAGCTCGCATCTGCTCTGCCGATTCTACGGCATCAGCACCTCCCCGCAAGTCGGTTATTTCTGCTTTAGTAAATCCCAGTTCTTGAGGATCCACGCAGTAGGTGGTAACGCTTCCATTCTTAAGCTCTGAAACCCGGTTCTTTCCAGTTACTGTCAATTCGTCCAGGTTTCCTTCGCCATGCACCACCAGGGCTCTTTTCGAGCCAAGTTTTGCAAGAACCATGGCTAAGGGTTCAGTCAGCTCCCCATTAAAAACACCAAGAACCTGAACATTGGCCCCTGCAGGATTAGTCAACGGGCCAAGAATATTAAAAATGGTCCGGATCCCCATTTCCTGACGCGGCCCAATAGCATATTTCATTGCACCATGCAGAGCTGGAGCAAAGAGGAAACCAATACCCACTTCCCGGATACAGTGTCCTATTTTATCTGCATCTATTTCAAGAGAGACACCAGCTGCTTCGAGTACATCTGCACTGCCGCAGTTACTGGATACGGATCGGTTTCCATGCTTGGCTACGGGTATTCCTGCCCCTGCCACTACAAAAGCTGTGGTGGTTGAAACATTAAAGGTTCCAGAACCATCTCCGCCAGTTCCGCAGGTGTCAGCAAGTATCTCACCAGCACGGGTATCAACCCCTGATAAAATTGGAGTCGCTTTTTCTCTCATAACCCTCACGGCACCAGTTATCTCCTCAACGGTCTCTCCTTTCATACGTAATGCTGTGATAAATGCACCGATCTGAGCGTCTGTCACCTCGCCCGACATTATTTCACCCATCACCTCAACCATATTGGATTCTGTGAGGTCATTCTTTAAGACAAGCTGTGAAATTGCTTCTTTAATGTTCATTTTTTATCATTTCCTGCCATAAAATTCTTAAGAAGTAAAATACCATCAGGTGTCATTATGGATTCCGGATGAAATTGGACACCTTCGATATCCAGAGTCTTATGTCGCAATCCCATTATTTCACCTTTATCCGTCCAAGCACTTGTTTCAAAACAATCGGGGAGCGTTTCTTTTTCTATAATAAGTGAGTGGTAGCGCATCCCATCAAATGGATTGGGCAGTCCCCGAAAAACACCTCTGTTGTCATGAAAAATTGGTGATGTTTTCCCATGCATAATCCTGGAAGCACGAACAACCTTTCCGCCAAAGGCCTCACCAATTGACTGATGCCCTAGACAGACACCTAAAAGAGGGACCTTACCACTGAAATGTTTAATGGCGTCGATAGAGATTCCAGCCTGCGATGGAGTGCAGGGTCCCGGAGAAATCAGGATTCGAGAAGGGTTGAGTTCCTCGATTTCTGCAATGCGTATTTTGTTATTTCTGAAAACCTTGATTTCACAGTGACCATTTTCCTGTAACAAGTTCCCTGCAATAGTCTGGACTATATTGTATGTAAAGGAATCGTAATTATCTATGATGACAAGCATGAGCTAAAACCCTTTTTCTGCAAGCTCCACAGCTCGCCGTAATCCCATGGATTTATTAATAGTTTCTTCGTACTCTTTTTCAGGATCAGAATCAAAAACCACCCCAGCTCCAGCCTGAACCCAAAGATCATCCCCCTGCATAACAAAAGTTCTGATAGTAATACAGAAATCCATATTGCCGGAGAAGCCAAAATATCCGACAGCACCTGCGTAGGGTCCACGACTGTCCGGTTCCAGTTCGTCAATTATTTCCATGGCCCGAATTTTGGGGGCACCACTCACTGTTCCCGCTGGAAAACAGGCCTTCATCACATCAAATTGATCTTTCTCTTCATCAATAACTCCCCGTACTCCAGAAACGATATGCATAACATGACTGTATCGTTCAACGACAAGAAGGTCTGTCACTTCAACTTTGCCACCAAGTGCCACCCTGCCGACATCATTACGGCCAAGATCAACAAGCATCAGGTGTTCTGCCCTTTCTTTCGGATCAGCAAGTAACTCCTGCTCAAGCTTCAGATCCTCATCCTTGTCCCTGCTCCTTTTTCTAGTTCCCGCAATAGGTCGAAGTTCTATTGCGTCACCTTCCTTGCGAACCAGAATTTCGGGTGAAGAGCCTATCTGTATCAGCTCACCAAGCTTCAGGAAGAACAGATAAGGGCTGGGGTTGATATGTCGAAGTGCACGGTAGAGATCAACACCATCAAGTTCTGTTTTGGTATGGAAACGCTGAGAAACAACGACTTGTATAATATCGCCAGCTTTAATATACTCTCTGGCCTTGTCAACCATGGAGCAGAATTCACTTTTTTGCATGTTGGATACGAATTCATGGTTACAACTGCCACCACTGCTATTGAAAAAAGTTTGCGGCACCGGCGCTCGAAGAAGATTAATTACAGAATCAATATTTGCGATACCAGTATCATACAGCATGCGATCTGAAACAGAATCATCACTGGCCACCCAGCAGACGACCGTGACAGTCTGTTTAAAGCTGTCATGAATCAGAACAATCCGGGGGACCATAAAGGATGAGTCAGGGAATTCCAGAGTATCTTTTCTTGCAGGAAGATCCTCCATGAACCGAACCATATCGTAGCCCAAAAAACCGACGGCACCGCCGCTGAAGCGCGGAAGATCAGAGGACTCATGAGCGTTTAGAGATTCGAGTAAATCCTTTAATGCCTCGAGTGGATTATTGTCTTTGGGATGATTGTCAACGAAATTATACTCAAACGAGTCCACTTTGATATCATCTCCTTTTGAGGAGAATGTTACAATGGGATCAAAGCCTATAAAAGAATACCTTCCCCATTTTTCACCACCTTCCATGCTCTCAAAAAGGAAAATGTGATCCTGCCCTTTGGAAACTTTTGCAAAAAGGGTCAGTGGGGTGTCAAGGTCTGAAATGATCGTACGATACAGCGGAACCAGACCTGCAGACGCCATTATTCTTTCAAAGGTGTTGAATGCCGGGAGATGTGTAGTAGTGGACATGAAATAAATAAACAAAGAGTAATGTTACAAAAAAAACTACCAGATAATAAAAAAACAACCCATACCACCTTACCATAGAATAAAAAAAAGGCCATAAAGTCTTATGACTTCATGGCCTTTAATTACAACCATACATTACGGGATGTCCCCGCTTCCAAAAGGTCCGATCAGACAGTGGCCTGCATCTTGTTAACTCGCTTCGTCAAGCGGGAAACCTTTCTCGAAGCATTTTTCTTGTGAATAGTTCCTTTAGAGGCAGTTTTTGCGATCACAGGAATGGCTACCTGAAGGGCGATCTGTGCATCTTCCTGCAAACCGGAATCTATGGCAGCATCAACTGCCTTAACAGCATTTCTCATACGGGTCTTGTTAGCACGATTTCTCAAACGGCGCACTTGAGACTGACGGTTACGTTTCTCAGCGGATTTATGATTAGCCACGAATATCTCCTGTTGGTATCTAATATATTCATAACCGGTCTTCGAGACCGGAATATTGCAAGGTAGTCTGGTTAACAATTAAACCAGCCAGCAAACTTTATAGTTGTAATATGATCGATGGTCAAAGTCAATAGAAAACAGACATTTTTCAAAAAAAAGAAGGTGGTTTGAAAGGTTCTTATTGACTTGGAATGAGATACCGAGATATTCTATACCTCTGGAGATACTTTTTTGAATGAGTAATTTTTCTTATCTTTATTTGTGGTTAGGTTATGGGGTTTCCAAAAGCTGTTTTCAAAGTTACCGAAGTCAAGAGTTGTCCTCTCTATACCTATGGAGATCTGTTTTCCGTCACCGGAATAACCATTTCCATGTGTTCTAAGGAAGAAAACACTTTCGTCAACACCACCATTATACATTCTCCCCTGAAAAAAGAAAAATGTAAGATTCTTAATGGAGATTTCACTAAGGTCATTATTCAGTACGAACGTGCCGATAAAATTCCGGTCTGCATGATCAGCTGCAGTGGCTGTACCGGCTCCATACGCCTGGAATACACCAAAGAACTTGGCCTAGTTGAGAACGGTACCGACACTGATTATGCTAATGAGATGGCATCCATGCTCCACCTGCTTTCCGACTTTGCTTTCTTCAAAAATATTGACAAAAAGAACCTGGAGACTGTGGTTAACTTCTTCCGGCTTAACAAGCTGGAAAAAGGAGACATAGTGATCCGAAAAGGAGATCCGGGCGGCAACTTTTATATTATCATTACTGGCTCTGTGAATGTAATCAACGATGGTGGCATGACCATCAGCACCCTAAATAAAGGAGATGTTTTCGGTGAGATGAGCCTCATCTGCAACGACTCAGTCGGCGCAACCATTCAGGTCCGAGAACCTTCATCCATCCTCTATATTGACAGAAAAAACTTTCAGCGCATCTTGGAACAATATCCATCCATCCAGCTCTATTTTACCAGGCTGATGGCAAAGCGTCTGACGAAGTCCAACATCATCCGCACAGAGGACCTTTCATCTGGCATGATAGGAAATCTGGCTGAAATCCCGGCTGAAGCGCTCTTTCAGACCCTGAACATGAACAACAAGACAGGGATTCTCACCATTAATGAAATTTCCAAAGGCACAGCCAGATTTTCTTTTCGGCAGGGTTCTCTTATTAAAGCAAAATACAACAACCATGAAGGTGAGGCAGCGTTTTATGAGATATTGAAAGAACAGGAAGGGAGGTTTCGTTTCACCCCTGGAATACCAACGGAAGATTTTGAAGTTCCCGAAATCGGCTATTTCATGAAGCTACTCATGGAAGGCATGCGCCGACTCGATGAAGGTAGGGAACGGAGAACCAATTAGGAGATTGTCCGGGACAGGTATTTCGTTCAAAATCGAGGTGTTTCTGTAAAACAAGCGCAGGCATATTATTGATATTCTGAGGAGTACTTTTCAGGAATAACGACTAATCTGGTTAAAAAAGCATTCCCGGACATCCTCCTGGCCCCTTCATGTAATGGCCATTATTACTCCAGCTTACCAAGGTAGTTAAAAGTGGGCAGTTTTGAGTACTTTCCTGACACTGCCATCCTTTCCGCCAACCCCTCCATGTCCTTTTTGCCACAAGGCAGATTGCTGAGATCCACAACCGCGTAATCCAGCCCTGCTGACTTCAGTTCAAATAGATACGGTAAAAGAGAAAACGGCCTGACTGGAACTGTGGCAGTTATGTTTTCCTTTTTAATAATGACGAACTCCTCTTTTCTGGGACTTCTGAGTGTCTTATTATGCTGGAAATGCTCTGGATCAAGGCGTGCTGTAAACAGGGCCGGAGCACCATAAACCGTCAGCCCTAGTTTCACATCGCTATGATATCTCCTGTATCTTGCGATCAGCTCCACAATGATATCCCGGTCACATTCAATGGAAAGCTGGGCAGATTCCAAGCCACCCTCTTCCATAAGTGTCACCGCCTGACTATTCATCAGGCTCACAGTGTGATCTGATGAAAGGTAAACTCGCTGTTCGTTTTGAAAAAAAACGAACTGGGTTAGATGTCCAATCTGAAAACTTCTGAATCCAGACCTGACAAGCTGCTGGATCTGTTTGGTGAAACGCTGTTGTTCCCCTTCAAATACAACTGGAGGCAAACACCATGTAAGGTCACGCATCCGCCTGCCGAGATACCTCTTCAGCTGACCTGCCTGACTTATGTTTTTCCTTGTGATCGGTATCAGGTAACGATCGGGCACAAACGGAAGTGGTTTGAAGAGAGACTCCGCAGATTCCATCCGCAACCAGAGATCCAAAGGGGCCTTTATTTTCCTGGTGGACTTTTTTGCTTTTTTAGAGACAAATGGCTTTGGTGTTATCAACTCCGGGATTTCTTCAGCTTCCAGCAGTGATGCGACCTCGGCGATAATTTGTTGTATGTCCTGCTTTCTCTCTTGAAGAATTGTTTCCAGTTCTGACGCGACCTTGCGGTTATCCGGCAAGATCCCGGATATGGACGTTTTCTTGTTCACATCCACCCGATACACATCTATTCTGTTTGAGGCCTCATACAGGTTCCACTGCGGTAGCAGCAACTGAACCTTCTTCCCTGCCCCTGCCCGTTCCACACTGCCATTTCCCAGCCGTAGTTCTTTGAGGCTGAATGCAAGACGTTCCCCTGAAGGTTCTGCGTGTAACCGGATTCTGTCACCCTCAAAAAGTTCTTCGCGAAGGGTTAATTTACCATAATTCCTCCCTTCAAATGGTTTTACATTTCCCAGCCGCCCCAAATAGTCACCCATGTTTCCTGAATGATGAGGAGTTATAGCCGCAGCGGGCTGTGGAGAGAAGAAATATCCCGATGAGGTCTCTCTTCCCATTGCCCGGTTGCTGAGAAGAGTTGCCTCCTTAAGTGCCTCCGGGAATTCACCCTCGGCAGCATCCATTACCATTCTGTAAGCGCGTACGATATGAGACACATAATGGGCAGAACGCAGCCGGCCCTCAATTTTTAGTGAGGCTACCCCTGCCTCCCGGAGCGCAGGAATAGCCTCGAGCGCTGAAAGGTCGTTCATTGAGAAAAGATACTGGCCCTTAGTGTTGGAACTGGATGCAGGCTTCTGCCTGGATTGTTGCTTCTTTTTTAATTTCGTCTGTGAACGAACACCTTTCCTGGTGTTCCAGCTGTAATGCCGACGACAGGGCTGTACACATTTCCCGCGCAAGCCACTTTTCCCTCCAAGGAAAGAGGAGAATAAACAAAGTCCTGAATAGGAAAAGCACATGGCTCCGTGCACAAAAACTTCGATCTCCACCTCACTCTTTGCACAGAGTATTTCAATTTCTTTCAGGGTAAGTTCCCTTGCGAGCACAACACGCTCAAACCCCATTGTCTTAAATCCCACAAGTGAACCCGAGTTATTTGCAGAAAGAAGTGTTGAAGCGTGAAGTGGGATTTCCCTGAAATACTCACGAATCAACCTGACAATTCCAAGATCCTGGACAATCAGGCCATCGGTTTGCATTGCCTCCAGAATGGCAAGGGTCTCTATGGCGCCAGGCAGGTCCTGTTCCCTGACCAGGCTATTGGCTGCGAGGTATATTTTTTTATCATTTGCATGGCAGTACTGAACCATTGCGTAGATTTCTTCGAGGCGCAGATCACGGGCCAAGTTCCTTGCGTTGAGTGCCGGGGCGCCAACATAGACAGCATCAGCACCAGCCTCCATGGCAGCAAGGAAATTTTCAACATTACCTGCAGGTGCCAGGAGTTCCATTTGTATAAAACCTTTTCAGAGGGAGTAATTGCTTCCAGGGTAATAGAGAAACATTGTTATGACAGGTCAGTTTTTGTTCTGCAGTACGACTTCATCATGACCGCCAATCTCTTCGAACACAACTTTGATTTTTTCATCTGATCGGACTGTGGTATGCAATCCTACATAATCGGCCTGGATCGGCAATTCACGTCCACCCCTATCCACAAGGATTGCAAGCTGAACACTTTTGGGTCTGCCGTAATCCATCAGGGCGTCAAGTGCGGCCCTGATGGTTCTCCCGGTAAAAAGAACATCATCAACCAGGATAATATCCATCCCCTCAACGCCAAAACTGATATCCGTTGTTTTTACCACGGGATTCTGGGTAATAAGACTCCAGTCATCACGATACAGATTGATGTCAAGGCTTCCATAGGGAATCATTTGTGATGTCTGTTCCTTGATAATCTGACGAATTCTCTGGGCGAGAAACACACCACAGGTGTGAATACCAACGATGGCAATGTTGTCAGGGCTATGATGTTTTTCCAGGATCTGAAGGCTTATCCTGATGATGGCAAGTTTGATTTCGTCACTGTTTAACAGGGTGTAACTTTTCATGATTATCCTTGGATGCGATTCCAGAAGAATTCAGTTCCTCTTTTATCAACTCTATTTATTGCTTCAGGAAAGGCTTCACATTCAGCTGCAAATACATTTCTCGCTATATCATCAGCACTGTCATCATAATCAACTATCACACTTTTCTGGTAGATTATAGGACCCTCATCATAAACTTCATTTGCGAAATGTACGGTACAGCCACTAACCGTGCAGCCACGTCGTTTAACTGCATTGTGTACCCTAGAGCCATAAAAGCCATCTCCGCAGAAAGAAGGTATCAGCGATGGGTGGATATTAATCACTGCTCGCTGCAGTGCAGATGGCGGTGTGTAAAGTTTCAGAAATCCAGCGAGAGAAATGATATCGATATCATAATCTGCCAGAATTGCGTTAATCTGGTCATTACCTGCAGCATGAAAAGCAGGATAGCCATATTTTTCAGCCTTGGACAGTCCAAGAACACCAGCAATATTTGAAACAACCACCTTAATCTCTGCCTGCAGACTTCCAGCATTGATTCTTTCGTGGAAATTGTCAAGAGTTCTGCCACTCCCGGAGAGTAACACCGCCATCTTTAACATGTCAGTTCAGCCTCTATTTGAAATATTCGTTACTGTCCACATCGACATTCTCAAGCCATGCTGAGATGGTGGTATCGTATACAGAGGTGAGTTTGAACACCTTGGCGGCAAGACGGAATCGGGTTTTCAGGGTTGTATTACCGGTTTCTTTGATCTCTTTTATAACCTGAGGATAATCATCCGGGTCTACAATCACGGTGACATCATTAAAGTTCTTGGCAGACGCTCGAAGCATGGTGGGACCACCAATGTCTATATTCTCTATGGCATCACCAAGGCTACAGTTTGGATCGGCAACAGTTTTTTCAAATGCATACAGATTAACAGCAATCAGATCAATATTTTTTAAGCCGTATTGGGCACACTGTTCCTGATGCTCCTTATTGGTACGCTGATTCAAGATACCACCATGTACTTTTGGATGCAGCGTTTTAACTCTGCCATCAAGCATTTCAGGAAAACCTGTAAATTCTGAAACATCCATGACATCAATACCGGCTTCCCTGATTTTAGCAGCGGTCCCGCCAGTAGATAAAATCTCAACTCCAAGGTCTGCAAGCTCTTTAGCAAAGCCCTCAATACCAGTTTTATCAGTGAGGCTGATTATTGCTCTTTCAATTTTACTCATGTCCCTTCCTTTTTTTGTTATTCCCCTTTACGGATAAATTCCTTAATTTTTCTTCGATCTCGTTTCCCCGGACGTTTTGCGGGCAAGCTCTGCCCCGCATAAAACAGGGAACGTTCAAGACGTTGCTCTTCCCGGTTTTTTATGGAGTCGGCGGTTTCATCATACAACTTTCTGGCAACCACAGCAGGCCCCCTACGACTGGAAAGTGCTGTTACAATGATCACAAAACCGATCTGGCCCTTATGAATGGTAAGCTCATCCCCGGGAACAATACCCTTCGAAGGTTTACAGCGTTGGCCATTTAAAAATATTTTGCCACCTGCTGCAGCTTTAGAAGCGAGGCTTCTGGTTTTAAAAAACCTGGCAGCCCAAAGCCATTTATCAATTCTGACCTGCTTCTCATTATCTGACATTAAGTATCATCCGGGTAAGATCATATCAAACACTCTGCGCGAAACCCTCATTTTACACTGAATCACCATAAATTAACATAAAAAGATGGTTGTTAATGGTCAGTTTGGGCACATACAACCATTAATGTGATTTGCAACTTGTCGAACAGGTCAAAAAAGAGTAAAGAATGCAATCTGAAAAAAAGTCCCTGAATCATCTACTCATCACAGGATTGTACATGCTTGTTAAAGACCTTCTTAAGAATCAAAAGACAACGTTTAGTTTTGAATTTTTCCCTCCCAAGGAAGATGCAGCCGCAGACCGTCTTCTGAAGACAATCTCCAATCTCATGCCACTTAGCCCTTCTTATGTAAGCGTGACGTATGGTGCTGGAGGCACGACAAGAGATCTTACCCATGATCTTGTTGTCAGAATTAAGAAACAGACAAATATAACAGTCGTGTCTCATTTAACCTGCGTTGGCAGCAACCGTGCTGAGATGCATTCTATACTCGAGAAATACCAGGAAGCCGGAATTCAGAATATTCTTGCCCTGCGCGGTGACCCACCCAAAGATCAGAAAGATTATGTGGAGCCTGCTAATGGATTCGCTTATGCCGCCGACCTGGTATCCTATATAAAAAAACACTTTCCAGAAATGTGTGTTGGTGTTGCCGGGTTCCCCGAAGGTCACCCTTCCACCCCCAATCGCCTTCAGGAAATCGACTTTCTCAAGGAAAAAGTCGATGCAGGTGCTGATTATATTGTCACCCAGCTCTTTTTTGACAATCGTGACTTTTACGATTATTGTGAACGTTGCGAGATTGCCGGTATCCATGTGCCTAATATCGCTGGAATAATGCCTGTCAGCACAAAAAGCGGTCTGATAAGAACGGCTGAACTCGCAGGTGGGGCGAGGATACCAGCCCGGTTGCTGAAAGCAGTATTTCGTGCAGAAAATGATGACTATGTTGAAAAGGTTGGTACTCACTGGGCCACCGAGCAAGTTCGAGACCTGCTCGACAACGATGTTCGCGGTATTCAGTTTTTCACTCTTAACTCCTCTCAAGCCACTTTGGAAATTTATGATTCATTAGGGGTACGTGATTCAACCCAGCTTCGATAGATCAATGAAGATACAATCTGTCGGAATCAAGGATATTCAGATACCAGTTCGCATTCGTGAGAAAAACGGTGGTCTCCAAAATAGTGTTGCTACCGTTTCTCTCCAGGTTTCTGTACCGGGAGAATATCGCGAGAGCTGTGTCCACACGTTTACATCTGTCCTCAATCAGTATATGGATGACCTGAGTGTCAGTAACTTTCCGGATCTTCTTGCGGAAGTAAAAGAAGGGCTCTGTGCCAAAAGTGCCAGGGTCGAGATGTCGTTTCCCTATTTTATCGAAAAAAGAGCTCCGGTTTCTGACACCAGAAGCCTTATGGAATACGAATGCAGTTTCACTGGAGAGGTTGGAACGGATAATGACTTCATTCTTTCAGTGAGGGTTCCTGTCACCACGCTCTGTCCCTGCTCAAAAGAAATAAGTGAAGCTGGAGCTCATAACCAAAGGGCTGAGGTCACTTTAAATGTCAAATTCAAGAAATTTATTTGGGCGGAAGACCTTATTCGGATGGTAGAAGATGCAGCATCATGTGAACTTTGGGCCCTTTTGAAAAGGCCCGATGAGAAATATGTTACCGAAAGGGCTTATAACAATCCGATGTTTGTGGAAGATGTTGTGCGAAAAGTAGCAGTTTCAGCACTTGAGGACTCTAAAATAACATGGTTCTCAGCAAGTGTTGAAAGCTTTGAATCGATTCACAAACATAGCGCTTACGCCTATGTTGACTCAAACGAGATCCGGTAACATCTCAGCAGCCCCTTTTTGCCCCTCACATTTTATAAGATTTCATTGAGGTTTCACCACTGAGCGGCTGTTTTTCTGATTCCAACCTGAATCCGTCACGTACCCAGATCTAAATGCTGTAAAAACTTCTCAATCACAAGTACGACTTCAGCTAAAGTTTCCTCCAAGTCATGAAGACTGGAAAGATGCGAGGGTACCGGTGTGGTAGACAACATTGTATCCAAATCTGTGACAATCTTATAGAGACGACCTGACCCTACCACCAGGGCAACACCTTTCAGGGAGTGGGCAATATCTTGTGCAGATTCAATATCACCAGCGTCAATAAAGGAAGCCATCCGAAAATAATCATTACGATGATTTTGAAGGAAGGTCCTTAAGATTTTTTCGTGTAGAGCACGATCCCCCCCTATCCTTTTCAGAGATGCAGTCATATCAACAATATCAACCGGGTAATCCTTTTCCCGAATACTGGCTGTTTTTTCTTTATCCTCTGGAGAGAGCCCTTTTCCTATCCACTTAAGTAGCTCACTAAAAAGGATATCCCTGTCAATGGGCTTTGGTATGTGACCGTTCATCCCAGCTGCAATGGCAGACTGTTCATCACTTACAAGGGCATTGGCAGTCATGGCAAGTATTGGCAAGTTCCGAAATTTACTTTTTTTTCTGATGGCTCTTGCCGCCTCATATCCATCCATCACCGGCATCTGAATATCCATCAGAATACAATCAAAATGTTCGGTTTCGAGTTTGGCCAGCGCTTCCAGACCATTGCCTGCAACAACGGTTGTTATCTGTTTTTGGGAGAGTATCGAAGAGGCAACTTCCTGATTTATCAGATTATCTTCGACGAGGAGTATCTTGGCGCCATAGAGGCTACTAAGATCTTGTTTGCCACTGATTTTCGGGTTATCGGTGCAAAGTCTCCCCAAAGGGTCATAACCTGAAGCAAGATGAGTATTTTCCTTTGTCATAGCATTCCACTACAGTTAAATATCGGCAGTTTCGGGATGCGGCGCTGCTATATAAAAATAGAGGTTGACGCAAGTTTAACGCGAATTGGCCGAATAATGGTTTCAGATTCAGTTTTTACTCTTTTCAACCCGCTCTTTCTGATCAACAGCTGCCTTCATCATACGAAACAGTTCACGATAATGGAATTTGTTGTGGGTTTTGACATACTGATAAATAACCTGACGCAATTCTTTTTCTTTCAGGTTGGGATAGACTTCAGTCACTTCTGTAATGAATGGACTCTCCCAGTCGGGTTCAAAAGGGATCTGTTCAGAAAGGCAATTCTGGTGATACTCCATTGCTTCATTTATCAGGGTGTCTCGCAAACGTTCTGCTTCATGAAACTGTTTTCTGGCATGAAGGTCAGAACCTTTTCTTTTAGTAATAAAGAGATATATTTCATCCAGTGGTCCCTGTCGTAAAACTTTTGCCAGGTATTTAATCTGACGGTTCCGAGAACCGCCTTTGAGCCCACGGGTTGCGAGGATTTCTTCATGGATAACTGTGCCACCTGGGAAACTCTTAAGCTCCTTGTCCGAGAGATCTGCCACCTCTTTGGCAAGCTCTCCAACCTGCTTATAAATACGTTTCATTTCCGATTTACTGATAAATTCGCTCATAAGATGACCAAAGTGTTATAAATAATAGTTAACGACAGGCAATGATATCAGGAAAAAGTTAGTCGATTAAAGCCACCTTCTTCCCACCAGGGGCGTGTGGCATCCACTCCTGTGATTTCAAACAAAATCACCTCAAGAATCAGGTAAACTTTTGTGTTTTTTCGTACACAGCAGGTGAGCGTTTCACCATGAAATCCAAGGGCAGCATGAAGATGAATAACGGGCTCTTCACCATCCATGTAAACTGAACCAGTTCCGATGGCCTCCCTTGCCTCATCCACACTTGTCCAGACGGGGATTGGAGGTATAACCGGTTCTTCAGGACCGATAACCACATCTGCATGTCGCACAGCACCGAGGATCTGGAACCAGCCAACCCTGATTTTTTCATTAATCAGAATTCCTTTGAGTTCCTCTAAAAAATCATCGCCATGATCAAAGCGAATTGTAAGTACCCTGCCCACCGAGCCACTTCTATATTCCATTGCTGCGTTTTCCTGCTAATATATTCATGAAGTATGTAGTTTGCCACCCAATCCTTCTTGAAGAAGTTCTGTCAGGGCAGTCTGCCGCTTTGCGCTGTCAATATTTCGAACGGCCATTCCGAAAGCCTGTCTGGTGCCGGTAAAAACAGCGAGTTTTTTTGCACGGGTCAGACCTGTATACAACAAATTGCGAAATAACATATTAAAATGTTGGGACACCACCGGAATAATAACGCAGTCAAATTCACTCCCCTGTGCCTTATGAATGGTGATGGCATATGCAAGATCAAGCTCACTAAGTTGATCCCGCTGATATTCAACCGCTCTTGAATCTGTAAAAAATGTCACGACACAGGTAATATCAATACTGTTTATTTCTGAAATTTTCCCGATATCACCGTTATAAACCCCAAGATCGTAGTTGTTCCTGCGATGAATAACTCTATCACCAACTCTGAAAATCCTGTTACCAAGAACTATCTGTCCCTTATTTTCATGTGGTGGATTGACCTTCTCCTGCAATGATTCATTCAATTTGACCGTACCAAGACTTCCTCTGGTCATGGGAGAAAGAACCTGTATTTCGGTTGATTTTCCAAAATATTTAGGTACCCATTCTGTATAAAGTCTTATCAGAACCTGGCTGGCAGTGAGTCCATAATAAAGAGATGACCATGGGTGAATTTTTCTGGTGACAGCCCTTAGTTCATCGGCCTCGGTTTCAGCAGTCTGGAGTATTCCAAAATCAACTGTATCATCGATATTATACGATCCTTCATCTTTTTTATGATATTTTTGGGGAATTTGCTGTTTATATTCGGACACGTAAAGATTATCAAGCCCATACTCTTCCTCAAGCGACTTGAGTTTAAGATGTTTTTTTGCCTTTCTTATAACTCGCAACTGCTCCTGGGTCGCCTCGCTGGAATCAATAAAAAGACAGTCGCACTTCTGCTTCCAGAGTTGTGGGCTTTTAAATGGCGAGGGAACGTGAGGAATTTCACCTTTGTTCATGGCATGGGCATAAGAAATAATTGTTGAATCCTCGGCCTGACGAAATATCTTCAATAACGAATACACTGGAATGTGGTTTGACCTTATTATGTCACTCAGTACGTTCCCAGCACCAACTGACGGTAACTGGTCAGCGTCACCAACAAGAACGAGTGCGGCATCCCGTGGAACTGCACTAAAAAGTGCAGCAGCGAGGCTGATATCAAGCATGGAACATTCATCAACAATCAACACACCACAGTTGAGTGGATTATCTCTGTTTTTTTTAAACGAACCATTTTGGAATTCCAGGAGGCGATGAATTGTTTTGGCCTCTATCCCGATTACTTCTTCCATTCTCTGGGCGGCCCTGCCAGTGGGGGCGGCAAGAAGGACTTTATTCCCCATGGCCATAAACAGCTTCACCAGGGTTTTTGTAGTGGTGGTTTTGCCGCATCCTGGGCCTCCAGTTAGAACAGACATTCCACAGCCTGTAATTCCACTGACTGCGTTTTCCTGTTCTTTGCTGAGAGTGATGTTACTTTTTTTGCCATATTCCAAAAGCCATGTTTTTATTCTATCAGTATCTATGGCAATAGGCTGGCAGAGCCTGGTAAGATCAGCTGCACAACTCTTTTCATCGTAGTAGAGTGTTTTGGAATAGTAGCAGGAAACACTTTCTTCTTCTGTTGAGAGGATTCTTTTCTTCAGCAGGCCATCCTTTTCCATTAACTGCAGATATGTCTCCAGCACGCCGTGCAAATCAAGATCCAGTAACTTTTGTACTTCAACCTGAATCTGATCAATCGTGAGGTAGCAATGCCCCTTTTCCCTGGATGCTGCAAGAATATGCCTTATTGCGGCAAAAATTCTTATCGGGGCGTTTGCTTCTATTCCAAACGATAAAGCTACTTTATCTGCGGAGAAAAAACCTATGCCATAAAAATCGTTAGCCAACTGATACGGATTCCTGGAGACGATCTCAATGGCCTGCTGACCGTATTTTTTGTAAATACGAACTGCAAAGAGCGTGGATATCGAGTGTTTCTGAAGAAATATCATTACATCGCGGATACCGCAGTGCTCCTCCCATGCCTTGGAAATAGTCTCAAGTTTTTTTTGGGCGATGCCTGGAACCTGTACCAAATCCTCTATTGTTTCCTCAAAAACAGACAGCGTTTTTTCACCAAAATGAGAGACTATACGTTTGGCTGTCTTTGGTCCTACGCCAGGTATGAGCCCAGAACCAAGATATTTTTCGAGTGCGGCAGCTGATGCGGGTTTTTGTTCAACAGCACTGTGTGCCGTAAATTGTCTTCCATATTTAGGATGATTACACCAGCTGCCACTGAATTTCATTGAGGCACCTGCGAAAACTTTGGTCTGATGTACAATCACAGTGGATGGTTCGAACTCCTTGAAACACATTACCCTGAGAACACTCCATCCATTGATCTCGTTATGGTAGGTAACACGTTCAACAATACCCTGAATAACTTCAATGTGATTGTTTTGCATTTTCATGACAGCATTAAACTACGGGTTTCCATATACTTGATCTGCATCCGTGACGACTTCTGTCCACCATTCAGGTAACAACCTGAATTAATATATTATGTTTCAAATTACTACCTGTTTAAAGATACCACTTACCTCCCATTTGAGCATTCATGGCAGGAGGGTCTTGTTAAGTTTTTCCTTGACTAGAAATAATTATCATGTCAAATAAGGCAGGATTTTATAAATATTCACTTAAGACAATCTCGTAAAAAGATCAATTGATAGGTGACTAAGTAAAAAACTTCAAATGCGAGGCGCATATTTTTTGTTTTATTTCAGCGTATCAGGGTACGTCGTAGTTGAACAAAAAATACAGCAACGAAGCAGGTGTAGAGGTTTTACGATGCCATCACTTAAAATCAGTACCAGAATATCTATTTTCCGGGCACAAAACTTTGTGGTAAAGAAGACAAACCGGGGAACGGAGAAAACGTATGACATTTCTAGAAGGATTACTGTGGTTGACTTTAAACGTTTACCACGAAGCACGCTCAGAACCGGAGATTGGTCAAGTTGCAGTTGCTCATGTGACGCTGAATCGGGCTGTTCAACGTGAACTCAGCATAAAAAAGGTAGTTAAACAGGCCCATCAGTTCAGTTGGACCGGCCAAAAAGTATCCTATATCCCCAAAGACCCTCAGGCCTTTTTTGATTGTCTTAAATCCGTATATATCGCGCTTAACTCTGCCGACTTCACCGCGGGATCCACTTACTATCACCTTGATAACATCGAACCATACTGGGCATCCGAATATACTTATGTTGATCAATACGGAAGCCACAAGTTTTACAAACAGTAGGTTGACCTGATCGCCAGACAAATCTACTGTTTCATCCTCCAGATCCCTATAATGCCTGGGCTGCTTTCTCCAGAGCGGAACATATGGTAGTAAGCTGCTCTTCAGTCATGTTTATTGAAACGGGATAAACCAGAGTCCTTGCCATGATATCAGCTGACTTTGGCAGCACTTCCGGGTCATAAATCACCCTTCTTTTACCACCTGGTTCTGCAAAGGGCCAACCTGATGCTGCAACCGCAGCACCCTTGTGCAAATGTTCCCAGCTTGGATAAAAATGCCAACTGTTCTCACTGAAGTTAATGGCACCTGCGCCATTTTCGCCAAGTATCGTATTAACTGTCTGACACTGTTTTTTAGTCGGAAGAATAAAGGCAAAAAACGTTGCAGTGTCACCCTCTGCGTCAACAAGAGTTCTGAAGCTTACTCCGGGTATCTCAGCAGCAGCAGCACGCAGGCGTTTCTTATTGGATTTCTGGGAGACTATCATTGCATCAAGCTTGGCAAGCTGAGCTATTCCCATGGCTCCCTGTAATTCCATCATCCTGTAATTAAAACCGATAAATCTCCTGCCTTCTCCACCACGTCCGCCAGGATTGACGGTATGATCATGTCCGTGGTCATGGTATTCAGACATTGTTTTCCACATCTCCTGATCACCGGTAATGATCATGCCACCCTCTCCAGTGGTCATTGTTTTCACTGAATCAAATGAAAAGGTACCGCAGTCTCCAAAGGTACCGAGATGTTTCCCGTTGATTGTGGCACCTGCTGCCTGCGCAGTATCCTCAAGCACAGGGATATTATGCGTTGCGGCGATGGCGACAATCTCTTCAATTCGTGCCATGGCGCCAAGCATATGGACAGGGATAATACAGCGGGTTTTGTCCGTGATCTTCTTCTTCAGGTCATCCGGATCCATATTCAGAGTTTCATCAATTTCTGTGAACACTGGTATTGCTCCGATGTCCAATATGGCCTCCCAGGTTGCCACAAATGTAAAACCCTGGGTGATAACTTCATCTCCCGGGCCTACACCCAGAGCAGCAAGGGCAACTTTCAAGGCAGCAGTCCCGGAACTCACAGCCTGGGCATGCGATGTGCAGCAATAGGATGCGAACGCTCTTTCAAACTCAAGGACTTTATAGACACCTTTTCGCTGATCTCCAAATTCATATCTGAACAAAACACCCGTTTCAAGGACATCGTTTATCTGCTTTCTTTCTTCATCTCCAAAGACTTCAAAACCCGGCATAGCAAAACTCCCTGATATCTTATTTTGTCAGCATCTGTTTTATGGAATTATCGGCATCAAGCAGGGCAATATTGGGGTGATAACCCTGCAACTCCTCAGGAGAATAAAACCCAAAAGTTACAATGATGATAAGATCTCCGACCATTCCTTTTCGTGCAGCAGCCCCATTCAAACCTATGACGCCTGAGCCTGATTCACCTTCAATTGCGTAGGTGTCAAATCGTTCACCATTATTTATGTTATAAACCTTAACTCTTTCAAAGGGAATAATCCCGACAGCTTTGAGGAGATCCTTGTCGATGGTTAGACTTCCTTCATAATCAAGATCTGCTTCGGTTATGGTGGCCCTGTGTAACTTGGCCCTGAGCATCTGACGCTCCATATCAACTACCTTTTAAAATTGAATTATCTATTAATCTGATACGATTATTAATTTTTACAGCAAGAACAAGCAGTGAGTTTTTAGTGATTTTGTGACAATCTTCAAGGGTTGTATCATTGACAACCTTTATATAGTCGATTTCACATTCCCTGTGAAAGTTTATAACATTGTGAACCAGACTCTTTATCTGTGCCGCATCCACATCTTCTGCTGAGCGTTTAGAAACAAACTCTCTGGCCTTCTGGATACTCCTGAAGAGAGAAAGAGCTGCATCCATTTCACCCTTTTCCAGATAGCTATTACGTGAGCTCATCGCAAGGCCACTCTTCTCGCGTACTATGGGGTGTCCTAATATCTTAATGGGGAAATCCAGGTCGCGAACCATCTTTTTAATTACGGCGAGCTGCTGATAATCTTTTTCCCCAAAAATTGCGCTATGGGGACGTGTCAGATTAAAGAGCTTGGCAACAACTGTAGTAACTCCATCGAAATGACCAGGTCTACTGCTACCACAAAGCTGAGAAGTCAGCCCTGTAACACTAACAGTACTGCCAAAGTTCTTCGGGTACATGGCATTTTTTTCAGGAGCAAAAAGAATATCGACCCCCTCACCTTCTGCCAGCCTGCTATCCCTTTCAAGATCATATGGGTAGCTATCAAGATCTTCATTTGGGCCAAACTGGATTGGATTGACAAAAAGACTGACAATCACCTTATCAGCGTTCTTTCTGGCCATACGCATGAGGGACAGGTGTCCTTCATGAAACCAGCCCATGGTGGGAACCAGCCCCACAGTCAAGTGACGCAAATGATATCTTTCTGTGACCTCTTTTATATCTGTCGGGGATGTAACCAGTCTCATTCGTTGGTACTGAGTCTATTTATTTTTTCATGTATCATTCTGGTCAGAGGAGGGTTCTCTTCTTCACCAAGGAAAGTACCAAGGTATTCTTCATACACAGCCAGAGCCTCATCCCTTTTGTTTTCAGCTTCGAGAACACGCCCCATACCCATAAACCCTTCATCTTTGTACCCGGCAACTTCTTTTAAGAGAGAATAAGACAGAAGTGCCTTGCCATAGTTCTTCCCCGCTTCCTGTGACTGAGCAATAGCAAAGGTCAGTAGGCCATACATTGGGTTGGAGTCTGAGATTTCTTCCAGAACACTGGAATAATATTTTTCAGCCTCATCAAAAAGACTGTCCTTCATGGCAATGTGCCCTAATTCAACTTTGGCCCATAACGCTGCAGGAGTGCCAGAATATTTTGCTACAACATCCTCCAAGGCTGTAATTTTCTCAGCGCCTGATGCTTCCAGGGATATTGCAAGACTGTTGGTAGATTTTTCTAATCTGTTTTTTTTGTAACTATCATATAAGGCTCCGACAACCACAGTAAGAACCACAACAACTGCAACAACCTGAATGATTCGTTGGTTCTTTCTGATGAATCGAACTACACCGGGAGGAAGGTTGAGCTGATCAAGCACTCCACTTGGTTGGGCATAGGCACTTTCTGCTACCTCATTTTGATTAAACGCACTCTGCTGGCTCATCCGACACTCCTGCTTTTTTCTTTACCTTTATGACAAAACCCTTTACCAATACCTGTGGTAATGGCCACGTGAATCTTGGCTTTTATTTTACAAACATAGCTCTTTTATTTACCCTATCCTGGCAGCCATGTCTATTCTCAAACTCCATTAATAAAGATTTTCCTGATTCGGGATCCACTACAGGTGTTGTTAAATGATTTCTGAAGACCTAAAAGATATTTACTCAGTCAGTAGTCTTACAAAAGAGCTGAAAGCTATAGTTGAAACTCGCTATCGATTTATTAAGGTTCAAGGGGAAATATCCAATTTAAAACAACCCTTTTCCGGGCACTCTTATTTTACATTAAAAGATGCTAATGCTCAGATACGTACTGTTTTATTCAAGGGACAGGCCCGTTACCTTCCAAAACCTATTGAAAATGGTCAGCAGGTTATTTGTCATGGTCGCCTCTCCATTTACGAGCCACGCGGTGACTATCAGCTTATCGTTGACTCCGTAGAATCCAGGGGAAGCGGCCTTCTGCAGCTCAAGTTTGAAAAATTAAAGAAAATGCTCCATGATCAGGGTCTTTTTGATTCAAGTCTCAAACAATCTCTGCCACTGTTTCCAAAAAAAATTATCTTGGTCACCTCACCTAGTGGCGCTGCTGTTCATGATTTTCTCAAGATATGGAGAAAAAGAAATTTCCCCGTTGATATTGATATTTTCCCGGTACGGGTTCAAGGTATGGAAGCTGCTCGCGAAATCAGCGATGCTCTTACTTTTCTGAACAGAACGGTTCCGGAAACAGATGCAGTAGTACTTTGTCGTGGCGGTGGCTCCCTAGAGGATCTCTGGCCATTTAATGAAGAAATCCTAGCACGAGCAATTCACCACTCAATTATTCCAGTGGTTTCCGCTATTGGCCATGAAATTGATTTTAGCATTAGTGACTTTTGTGCGGATTTAAGGGCTCCTACACCAACTGCAGCTGCAGAAATGCTGATTCCAGACGGACTTGAACTGCAATCACATATTAGCAGAATTCACACCACGATCGGCAGGATTATGGTGTCAAAAATAGAAGATCACCAATATCAGATTGAGCAGAACAGAAGGCTCCTTGGAGACATGGACTCCATCTTCACCCATTCCTCCCTTCGACTTGACCACGCCGGGCAAAAACTTGTCGCATTAATGAAAAATAAGCTCCGCAAATTTGAAGATCTCTGTGCAACACTGTCACTGCGACTCAAAAAAAGTTCACCTGAAGAAAAAATGCAGTCACAGACACAAAGACTGCATTTTGCAATGGAAAAATTGTACTATCTTATTAACAGAAACCTTGGAGAAAAGGAGGCCTCTCTGTTACAGCAAGCCACCCTTCTCGATGCGGTCAGTCCCCTTGCTACAATGGCAAGAGGGTATTCAATTTCAAGTAAAATTGATGTAAACAGTGGCCTAAAGACTCTTCTCAGAGATATTGCCCAGCTCAACATTGATGATCGTATTGAAGTTCGTCTTCACCGGGGAAAAGTTGAATGCGGAGTAATACGATTGCTTGATTCGTGACAGGTCGCCTGCCATTCCAAAAATTGCAAAATTTTACTTTTACTTTTACAGGTCACCATCGAATGCTCAAAGATTCCAGTTTTAAATAAAGTTGTTCCTGTTTGCTCCTTGAATAGGGTTTATCGTCACCTGATTACGCTCAAAATCCAATATTTCCATTTTGTCCAGCTTATCAATAGTATATGTTTTTCCAGCCGAGAGATCCACGTGGTGAACATCGACCTCTATTTCTGTGTCAGCAATGCACTTAAAAATGTTGAGCGCTTCGCTTTCAATGGCAATATGTACTTTGGAAATAAAGGCAAAATCGTTCCCATAGGCCCTGAAAACAAGTGCTTCGGGAAAACAGGCCACAAGCTCGCCTGCAAACTCTTTTAATAGCAGGTTCCCTTTGTCCCACCCGTGAAGCTTGTTGTATTTAGGCACATTTAAAAGGTGCAGCATATGCAAACATTTATATTGATTCAAACTCAGGTTGTTCAAAATGATTTTCAGATAATCCTCATTGTATAACCCGGTCAATTTGTCGTTAAAAAAGTATGAGAATCTTTTTTTCTCAAGATTGCTTACCGGAAGTTGATTAATAGATGTAGAGATCGTCACACCAGCCAGCACCTTCACTGCTGCCTTGACCACTTCAGGGTGAAACTGACTGCCGCTGAATGTCTGGAGCTCTGCCAGAGCTTCAGGGATCTCTTTTCTCGCCTTATATATACGGTTGGTTGTCATGGCATCAAAGGCATCTGCCACTGTCATTACTCGGGAGAGCAATGGGATTTCGTCACCCTTAATGCCATTGGGATACCCTTGGCCATCGTGCCTTTCGTGATGGTTGAGAATGATAACTGCTAATTCCTGGTACATCTCGATATTTGAGAGCATCTCATAACCGGCAAAGGCATGGAGTTTTATCAAATCATAATCCAGACTGGTCAATTTACCAGGTTTAAGCAGGACTGAATCCGGCGTTGCAACCTTACCGATGTCGTGCAGGATAGCGGCCTTATAGAGTTTTCTTGTCTGGTTTTCATCAATACCCATCTCTTTGGCTATCAGTTCGCAATAGTTGGCAACACGCTCAGTATGTCCGGCAGTGTAGGTATCTCTTTGCTCAATCATGTCAACAAAAGAAAAAATCGTCTCTTCATAGTTAGCCGTGCGTTCTGCGATAAGCCTTGCCACTGCCCCTCTTTGTCTGAAAGAATCTATAGCAAAACCGATGTCACCCGCCAGTTCACTCAGCATCCCTTTTTCTTCAGGTTCAAAACCCTCCTTACGCCAGGTATAAATGGTTAGAACTCCGAGGGGAGATGCGGCTTGATTAGCGCGCAGGGGAAGGCTGATTACAGAGTGGTACCCTTTAATTTCTTGCAGATCACTCCATGGAGTCGTATCCTGTGACTGTAGATCGTTTTCCTGAATAATAATTTGGTTTTTCCTAATACACTGAGCAGCAGGGTTTTGATAAAAAACACCTTCGACATCGTACACTCTGTACGGTGGTGCGATAAGAGAGGTAACTGTGGTATTTGAGGTGTGGACGGTTTTAATTTCATCGTTTTCCAATAATCCGATCCAGCTTGTGCCATAATGGCCATGTTGTACAAATCTGGTACAGGCCCTTTCTAAAAGACTGCTGACATCTGGAGCAGTAATCAGCAGTTTGTTTATGTGGGCGACAGTATCCAGAATTTCCCGAAGATACTTTTCTTGATCAAGGAGTGTTCCAATTTTGTCAGTGCGTTGAGCCACCATGGTCTCAAGGGTCCTGTTGAAATGTTCTACTTTCTTTTTGTCGTGTTTCACCTTTTCGGTCAGCAATCCCACAGGTATCATGATAAAAAAGAAAAAGCCTACTCTCAAGGCGAGATCAGTCCATTCGATATGAGTAAGCATGGGATAAATGCTAATGACGTAACAGAGGGCGGAACCAATAGCAACCAGCAAGCCGAAACGAAGACCAAAGTAGATGGTATGCAGGCAGATGAGCAGATAAAAGCCAAGGAAGAAGCTGTTTTCAAAGTTCTTCTCCACATGAACAAGGTTTGACAAAAAGATCATGTCTAAAACAAGGGAGGCTAAATATACCTTTTTTAACAAGCCTGGTTTAAAAAAAATGACGAAGTAGCAAAGGGTACTGTAAATAGAAAAAAAGATAAGAGCTTTTGCCAGGATAGCTTGTTCACTAAGGGAAAGTGGGACAACAAGAAGCCAGCTAATGCCACCGATGAGGCTAAAAACTCGAAGCAGAAGAAAGGTAAGGTCAATCTCATTGGTGGCAGCGACAACTTTTCTCCACTGCTTTTTCATTGGAAACATAATGAACTTAGCTGGTTGTTTGGTTGCGTGCTGTTCCGGAACAGTGCTGAGAAACCAACAAAAACCGGTATTGATGAATAACCTGATCTTTTCGTTATCTGGGATATACTACTTTGTTGCTCCTGAGTGCGTCAACTTATTTGTCGCAATTCGTAATGTGTGTGATCTGTCCAGAATTGTTCCAAACTCTCAAACTTTCCCAGGTCAGCTGTCTCTACGGGTTGCCCGAAAAGGCTGTTGGCGGATGAGCAAAGTCAAGTGGATATTAATTGTATTACCGAACGTCTATTTCCGAAGAACTGTCGGTTTTTTCTTCCTAGTATACAACTTTTTTCATAATGATGTTGTCGTGGTACTTCAATCATGATTCTTCCAAAGAGCCGCAGAGTTTATATTTCCGTTGGCCCTACCGATATGCGTAAATCCATCAATGGGATGAGTCACCTGGTTGCAGATAATTTCACAACGAATATTTTCTCTGGTAATCTATACGCATTTTGCAATCGCAACCGGGATATAATCAAGATTCTCTTCTGGAATCGTAAAGGATTTCATATCTGGCATAAAAGACTTGAAGAGGATTGGTTCAGATTGCCTGAATCCAGACGAGAGGTTATAAATATTGACAGTAAACAGCTGTCATTGCGCTTAACCACAATTTTAGGAACACCCTCTTAAGTGGAATTTGCGTAAGCGCCCCATTAAGCACATGGCACCACAGCTGGTGAGGCAAGTTGTTCTTGAGTAATATTCCAGGGCAGCATGGCCTATAGTCTTCCAGCGTCTCCGCCACTGGTAACTTTTCAAAAACATAACGCAGGTACGCATACGGTTCCAGCTTGTTGGCCTTGGCCGTTTCAATCAGGCTGTACAGCTGCGCACTGGCTTGGGCGCCTTCAGGAGTACCTGAGAATAACCAGTTCTTGAGTCCAAGAACAAAGGGGCGAATACTGTTTTTCCACCATGTTATTATCAATGGAGAGATTGCCGTCCTCAATGTAGCCGACCAGCCGGTGCCACTGGTTCAGGGTATAGGCAACAGCCTTAAGTTATAGTCAAGTCTGGTGTTTGAGAAAATAATGATCAAACAACTGCCCTGTTGAGTTCACCTTCTTCTACCTGCTCAATTCGTTCCCCATCTTTGAATTGAACCCCTCTTATTATTTCTGCCAGC